>JAANMV010000004.1_pt1:0-150000 | contig 310056 bp, 224 predicted proteins | sample 7279661 | NCBI WGS metagenome assembly JAANMV01 (sample SAMN14094540, study PRJNA606508) | bioreactor metagenome | isolation source: A lab-scale SPAN reactor treating ammonium-rich wastewater day 121 | place: Ireland: Galway | collected 2017-05-16
GGTCCACGACATTTCGCTGATGTGCACCAGGCCTTCGATGCCTTCTTCCAGCTTCACAAAGGCGCCGTAGCTCATCACGTTGACAACTTCGCCGCGCACCTTGGTGCCCACGGGGTACTTGGCCTCGACGTTGTCCCAAGGGCTGGGGGTCAGTTGCTTGGTGCCCAGCGCGATCTTTTCCTTCTCGTAATCGATGTTGAGCACTTTCACTTCCAGCTCTTCATCAAGCTGCACAAACTCGCGGGGATGGTTGATTCGTCCCCAGGTCATGTCGGTAATGTGCAGCAGGCCATCGATTCCACCGAGGTCGACGAACGCGCCAAAGTCGGCGATATTCTTGACAATGCCGCGGCGAACCTGGCCGATTTCGAGCGTCTTGAGGAGCTGCTTTTTCTTCTCTTCGCGCTCCGATTCGATGAGCGCCCGGCGGCTGACGACAATATTGCGCCGGGTGTCGTCGATCTTGAGCACGATGCACTGGATGGTGCGGCCAATATAATCGCCAATGTCGGCGGGGCGGCGGATATCGACCTGGCTGGCTGGCAAGAACACGTTCACGCCGATATCGACCAGCAAACCACCCTTGATTTTGCGAGTGACGGCGCCGGTGACCACGTCGCCTTCGTTGATGTTCTTGAGCAGGTTTTCCCAAACGATGATCTTCTCGGCCTTCCGCTTGCTGAGCAGCAGCATGTCGGAGGCTTCTTGATAGCGGCCGTCGGCATCTTCGATGTCTTCCACCAGCACCATGATCACCTGCCCTGGCTGGGGCGGCTCTTCGTGCTCTTCCCACTCATTGCGGGGGAGGGTGCCTTCGCACTTGTAACCAACGTCGACCACGACCATTTCGCCGTCGACGCGGAGAATTTTGCCTTCCACGATGCGATTGGGAAGAATCTCTTCCTCCTCGCTCTCGATCAGCAAATTCTCAAACTCTTCTTCTTCCAAGCCCTCGGCGGCGGCGTCCCATTCCTTTTCCCATTGATCTTCGGACAGATCCAGCGAATGCAGCAGGTTTCGATTGACCATGAAGTAAAAGCTCGCGACGGTTGTTCTGGCGATTCTCCGCTCCGGGTGGGGACGATCGGCAGAACCAGGGGTAAGAGGAGGCGGTGGTACAATTAACCCAAGGAGCCCGGAAAGGCGCAGCAACAAACCGCGCCCGGCAAGGGTACGAATACGTAAATGTAGCGGCCCTTTGGCGATGAGGCAATCTGTATTTGTCGGCGATGCTAGCGGTGCTTCGCGTGCCGCCGGGGCGCACTCTGGCTGGCGCCGCTCGGGGGAATCGCGATGTGCCGCGTCATTGGCCGAAACGTGCTTGCCGTGGCTCCCCAATGCCAACCCGAAGGGGGCCAATGTGCGCAACCCCCAATTTGGTAATAGGAAGTCGCCGCGAGTCGGTTAAATTCGGGCGAGTAACGACAGCATTGCAGGCGATTCCGCCATTTCTGGCCTTCTTGGCCGGGTGTTGTCAGCCGCATGAACTCGATCCCTGCGGGTGCGATCGGGCTTTGTGCCGCGGCAAACGACAATTCGAACACAACATTTCTTTAACCGTGAGATGCTCGTAACCAGCGGCAATCCTTAGCCAAATCTCGCTTCAAATGCGCGGCTTGGATGCTACGGATTGAATCTGATTATGCTGCCATCCCCATTTCGAGGGTTGATGATCATGCATGCCCATCATCGCGCGGGTTTCAACTTGGTGGAATTGCTGGTGGTAATCGCCATCATTGGCCTGTTGATTGCATTGCTTCTGCCGTCGGTGAATGCCGCCCGCGAGTCGGGGCGAAGGGCCGCCTGCGGCAACAATCTGCATCAATTGATCACGGCGCTCGACGTTTTCGAGAACCAGTTCAATCACTACCCCGCCGGCCGCGATGGTTGCGATGGCATTACAACCGGACCCTGCAATGCCGCCGGCAATGACCATCGGGTGGGGACCAGCGCCTTTGTGCGGCTATTGCCGTTTTTGGAGCAGCAACCGCTGTTCGACACCTGCATCGAGGTATTCCCCGCCAGCGTTACCATGCGGCCGTTTTATCGAGTCTCGGCCCAGTTGCAGTCCACCCGGCTAGGAAGCCTGGTTTGTCCCAGCGATACGGCGCCGCCCTATTATCCCGGCACGCAAAACGCGCTCGCGTCGTACGTGATGGTGCATGGCAAGGTTGGTCCCGACGACGGGATCAGCGGCAATATGAAGGTGTTCAACACCGGCATGTTTTCCTACATGATCCAACGCACCCGAGGCGAATGCACCGACGGCACGAGCAACACCATGTTTGTCGGCGAAACCTACGATGGCCACGAGCAAAGCCGACCCAACCGTTGGTATGTGGGCGCTCGCCACGAAGACACGCTGCGTTCGACGGTCAATCCCATCAATACTCCGGCCGGCCAAGGCATCACCACCAGCCCTTACGGAATTCCGCTCGACGGCTCCATGGGCAGCCGGCATCCCCGCGGAGCCCAATTCGCCTTCGGCGACTCGCACGTGAAGTTCCTCCGCGACACGATCGACCTCAACACCTATCGGGCAATGTCGACCCGGGCCGGAGGCGAACCCACCAATCTGGAATAGCCGGCGATATCGGCGCGGGACCCCGATCCCTCTTTCGGGAATCCGTCCAGGCGAAAAATGTTGCACCCAACTCCCCAACCTGAATTTCGATCTGATCGCGGCCGCAGGGAGTTGAATCCGTCGCACGGCATTTGGGTGCGGCGTTCGACGTTTTGTTTCGGTCCTTGGCGGGGAACACGGGGCGGCGCAGGGAACTCGCAGAATCCCGGCGCAGGCCGCGGTGAAAAAAGAATGTCACTCCAATCTTCCATTTTCAATTCGAAACGAATGAAGCTTGAAATGATTCCATCGCCAGCAATGGCGCCAGTGCGGTATGCCATTGCTTGCTGTCTGCTGACGACGTTGTCGGGCTGCGGTGATACCGGTCCCGAACTGGTGCCGGTTTCTGGCATCGTGACCATCGATGGCCAGCCGCTGACCCTGGGCAGCATTCAAGTCATTCCCGCAGGCTACCGTCCGGCCTACGGCCAGATTGGTCCCGACGGCCGGTTCACCCTCACCACCTTCAAGACCGGCGATGGCGTCGTGCGCGGTGAGCATCAGGCGGCCGTTTCCGCTTGTGAGATTCTCAACGCTGGCCAGCAAAAATGGCATGCCCCCAAACGCTATCTCGATGCCACCGAATCGGGCCTTCGCATCGTGGTCGATGGTCCCAGCAAGAATCTCGAGGTAAACCTCAGTTGGAACGGAGGCGGGCCGTTCATCGAACGGACCGGCGATTAGCCGGCAGCGCTGGCAGCAGCGACGCCCGCTGGCAGCATCAGCAGCCAGCCCCCCGCGCCAGTTTGCCAAAAAAGGTGCCGTCGACCACCTTGCCTTGACCTGAACCGGGGCCCTTCTATAATCCGCCCGATTTTCTGCCGAGCCTGCGCGCTCGTTCGGAATGCCTTTCCCGTAACTACAATCAACGATTTGCTCAGCAGCGTAATTCCAATCGCGGCCTTGGTGCCCTTTCTGGGCCGGAGCGTTCCGCCCGGGCGTGATTGAAAAAGCCCGCTTGCTGATGTTTGCGGCAAGGATGCAACCCCTGTCTTCTTCGACGATGGAACGTCGGCCAGCACACGTGGCCCCGGCGAGACTGCGCCGGCGGGCCGCGGGGCTGTTTGCTTGCCTGGCGGCAACTGCTGCCTGGCTCGCTCTGGGTGCGCCCGCAGCCGCGCAGGGGACCGCCAACTCGGGACTTGCCCCCGCGGCGGCAAACAACAGCCGACCGAACACGAGCGACCCGCGGGCGCCGCAGGCGCCTCGCATGGCTGGGCTGGCTCAACCGCAAACCGCGCCGACTGCCTCGCTGGTCAACATTCCCCTACCCGACAAACATCAAGCCATGTCGGCGGCGGCCGGTCGATCTTTCCACTGGCGGCAGCAACAGCAAGACGTCTGGCTCTTGACCGGCGGATGCCGCATTCAGCAAGGTCCGTGGACGGCGACGGCGCGCGACGCCGTGCTCTTTGTTACGCCCGACCGCTATGACTCGAAACAGGTCACGGTCTACCTCGAGGGGGACGTACACGTCATCAGCAACGGCGACGAAGGTCGCTTTGAACTGCGCGACGACAGTTGGTACGGCGTGCTCGCCTCGCTGCAGCCGTTGGAATTTGGCGCCCTGACGCCCCTGCCCGAACCCCTGCAAAAACCGGCCTATTACGCCCGCGGACTGGCGCGCAAAAACGCCTACAACGAAGGAACTGTGCGGCGGACGCAGTTTCAGGGTGGGATCGACACTCCGCCCTCCGACGAATCGCTCGTTCAAGACGCGATCGTTTCAGGCACGCGGCGATTGCGGGCCTTCCCGCGCAGCACGGCCCCCGTGGTGGCCACGTGGTATCCCAGCGAAGATGGCCGAGAATGGGTCGCGGTGATCGATTCGGGCGTCAATCTGATTATTGACGGGCTGGGCGTCAACGGCATGGAAGGCATGGGCGCCATCGATGTGTCCACCGATCGACTCGTGATTTGGACCGCCGCTCAAGAACAACTCGATTTGAGCGGCGGCACTCCTCAGCGATCCGACACGCCGCTCGAGATTTACATGGAAGGCAACGTAATCTTCCGCCAGGGCGAGCGGATCATTCACGCCGAGCGAATGTACTACGATGTCACCCGGCAAGTCGGAACCATTCTGCGGGCCGAATTGCTGACGCCGGTCCGCAGTTTTCAGGGTTTGATCCGGCTCAAGGCCGACATGGTGCAGCAAACATCTCCCGATCAGTTTGTGGCCTCGAATGCATTTCTCACTTCGAGCCGGTTGGGCCAGCCGGGCTATCGGCTCAGTTCGTCCAGCATTTTGTTCGAAGACCAGCAGGTGCCGGTGGTCGACCCGGCAACGGGTCAGCCGGCGGTCGATCCGTTCACCGGCGAACCGCTGATTGAACACCGCCGCAGGGCGACCAGCCGCAACAACGTGCTGTTCGTGGAAGAAGCGCCGGTGTTTTATTGGCCGGTCATGTCTTCCAACCTGGAACGGCCCGAGTTTTACATCCGCCGCTTGCGGTACCGGCATGACGAGATCTTTGGGCACCAGGTCATGGCCGATCTCGACCCGTATCAGTTGTTCAACCTCGATCCCATTCCCGGCACCGATTGGGAGTTGAGCATTGATTACCTGAGCATGCGCGGCTTGGGGCACGGCACCCGGTTCAGCTATTCTCGCGACGACCTGGAGTTTTTCGGCCTGCCGGCGCCGTCGGCCGGATTCATCGACTACTGGGGGATTCAGGATCGAGGCGTGGATATTCTCGGCGGCATTCGCAATGGCTACCCGCCCGAGGCGGATTATCGCTTCCGCGCCTTTGGCCGCCACCGCTCGCAGCTCCCCGGCGAGTGGCAACTGACGGGCGAACTGGGCTGGATCAGCGACCGCAACTTCCACGAACAATACTTTGAGAACGAATACGACAACTTCAAAGACATGACCACCGGCGTCGAGTTGAAACAGGTGGTCGACAACATGTCGACCTCCATCCTTTCCGACGTGCGGGTGAACGACTTCTATACCGAAACGCAGTGGCTCCCTCGCTTCGACTTCAACTGGCTGGGCGTTTCGCTGCTGGAGGACCACCTCACCTGGCACTCCCACACCAGTTTGGCTTACGCCGATCAGCAGATTGCCAGCACGCCCACCTTTCCGCCCGAAGCGGCCATCTTTAAGCCGCTGCCGTGGGAAGTGCCCGCCAAGGGCGAACGACTTGTTACCCGCCACGAAATCGACATGCCGCTGGAAGCCGGGCCTTTCAAAATCGTACCCTATGCCCTGGGCGAACTGGGGCACTGGGGGCAAGACCTGGCAGGCAACGACTACGATCGGGCCTATGGGCAACTGGGGGTACGGGCCAGTCTTCCCATCTGGAGCGTCGATCCCACGGTGGAAAGTTCCCTATTCAACCTCCATGGGCTGGCGCACAAGGTGGTGTTCGAAATCGACGCCAACTACTCCGATGCCAGCAACAATCTGTTCAATCCCGACGATCCCACCGACGGCCTGCCGCTGTACGACAATCTCAACGACACCAATATCGAGAACTTTGTCCGCCGGGCCCAGTTCACCACGTACGGGGCCCCCTACGGCAACACCATCCCCTTGCGGTTCGACGAGCGAACGTACGGCGTGCGTTCGGGGCTGCAAGACTGGGTCACCAGTCCTTCCGCCGAAGTCGTCGACGACCTGGAAGTGGTGCGAATGGGAGTGCGGCAGCGCTGGCAAACCAAGCGCGGACTGCCGGGACAGCGACGCATTCAAGATTGGGTGGTATTCAACACCGGCATCAGTTTCTTCCCCGACGAACAGCGCGACAACTTCGGCGAATCGCTCGGGCTGGCCAATTACGACTTCCGCTGGCACGTGGGCGACCGCACCACGATTCTCTCTAGCGGCGTGTACGACTTCTTCGACGAAGGGCAGCAATTCACAAGAGTATCGCTGCATTTGAACCGCCCTCCGCGGGGCGACATGTATATTTCGTACAGCGATCTGCGGGGGCCTTTCTATAGCCAAGTGCTCACGTTCGCCTACAACTACCAAATGACCGCCAAATGGCTGTCGTCGTTCAGCACCTCGTACGACTTTGGCGAAAAACGCAATATTGGCCAGAACTTCATTCTGACGCGCGTCGGCGAGTCGTTCCTGATCACGATCGGATTCAACGTCGATCAGGCCAAGGACAATTTCGGCCTGACATTCGCCGTCTCGCCGCGATTCATGCCCAACGTGAGCTTTGGCCAGATTGGCTCGGCCAGCGTTCCCATCGCGGGACTATACGGCCTGGAGTAGCGCCTGTCCCAATCGCGAAGGGCGTAAGCGCTCAATACCCCAGCGCCTCCAGGGCAGCATCGGCAATGCGGCCGCGGGCTTGATACTGATCCTGAACTCGCGGCGACGACTTGGGTTCGATGGCTGGCGACGAACCATCGGCAGGCGGAAGCGTGCGATTGGTCAGCACCAGCGTATACACCTGTTTCTCGGGATCGATCCACAGCGATATACCGGTATACCCGCTGTGCCCATACGCCGCAGCCGACATGCGCCGCGGACGGTGATTCGACTTCACGTCGGTTTCCCAGACGAACCCCCTGCCGGGTAACTTTTCCAACTGGTTTTCCTTGGTGAAGTCGGCAATGGTTTCGGCCGAGAGAATTCGCCGGCCGCGCCAAACTCCGCCATGGAGCATCATTTCGCAAAAGTGCGACAGATCGCCGGCCGTGGTGAACAAGCCCGCGTTGCCTATGGCACAACCGGCGTCGCGGCCATCGGCATTATGGTTCTCACCCAATGTTGCGTAGTGCGTGGCAACCACGCGAGGCGAGGGTTTCACGCGATTGAACGCCGAGTCGGTCATTTCCAGCGGCGCGAAAATTTCGGCGGCGCAAAACTCGCCAAACGATTTGCCCGTCACCCGCTCGACCATCGTGCTGAGGTAAATGATGTTGCGGCACGCGTATTGATACTGGGTATTGACCGGCCAGCGAGGTTCGTCCTGAAGCATCCGCGCGAATAGGGCCTCGCCCTTGAGCTTGCCCCCCTGGCTTACCCGGGGATTCTCCGCAAACCCCGACGTGTGCGAAGCCAAACGCCGCAAACTGATCTTGTCCACTCCGGCGCCTTGGTGGTCGGGCAGGTATTTCTTCATCGACGCGTCGGGGTCGAGCCAGCCTCGGTCTTTGCAAATGCCCACGGCCGTCGCCGTGCAGACCACCTTGGTCACGCTGGCCACGTCGAAGATGGAATCTTTCTGCATGGGCACTTCGCGCGGCTTGAGCTGCGCAAAGCCAAAAGATTCGTGATACAGCACCCGATCGGGCGCGCCCACCAGCACCACCGCACCGGGAAATAACTTGGCGTTGAGTTCCTTGTTCACGGCGGCGGCAATCTTGGACGTGTTTTGCGCCGCCGCATCGGGAGCGAACCACAAGACGATCGCGACTATGACCAGGTATCGCCGGCAGATATTCATCCAATCAATTCCATAAGAGCAACAAACCAGAAAATGCGTGTTCCTTACAGACTAACGACTGCTTCGCGCCGATCGAGCGGAATACGGACAGCCGATCCGACGTCGCCCCCCCCCCACAAACCAGCAGTCGTCATCGCACGTCGATCCGGTGGATCTCCTGCTGCGGATCGCCGGTTACCTGCACTTGCCCCGCCCCGTCAATGTACACGTCAATCTCGCTGCGGATGCCGAACTCGGGCAGATAAATGCCCGGCTCGATGGAGAAACAGGTGCGGGGCAGCACCCGGCGTTCATCGTGGGTTTCCAGGTCGTCCATGTTCGCGCCGTTGCCATGCGTTTCTTGTCCGATGCTATGACCGGTGCGATGCACAAAATATTCACCGTATCCGGCCTGATCGATTACGTCGCGGGTCGCCCGATCGACCTGCCAGCCACACAGCGCTTCGCCGGAAGCAAAGGCCCTGCGAACGCGTTCAATGCCGGCGTCGCGGGCGGCGGCCACAATTTGAAACACTTCGTCATATTTTTGCGGGACGTCGTCGCCCAGGTAGCCCACGCGGGTGTAGTCGGCATACACGGCGCCGGGCTGATCGAGTTTGGCCCAGATATCCAGCAGCACAAAATCGCCGCGGGCAATCGCGGCATCATGCCCCGGCTGGGGCTCGTAATGCGGATCGCCGCTGTGTGGACCACAGCCCACGATCGGCGCGTGGTCGGCAAACAAACCTTGCCGCGAAAAGAACGACAAGATCTCGTTTTGAACGGCAGTTTCGCGAACTTGCCCCGCGGCTTTCACCTCGCGGGCGATGAACTGCCAGGCGTGGTCGAAGGCGGCCAGAACTCGACGCGAAGCCTGTTGGTGCAGGTCCCACTGTTCGTCGGTCCAAGTAGCTTCGAACAACTGGATCAAGTCGCCCGAGGAAACCACGTCAGCGCCGCTCGATTGCACCAGCTCAACGGTCCCGGCGTCGACGCGCGCCACGTAGGGATTGGCATTGCGCGGCGAGTATTCCATGGCAATCCGGCCGGCGCTGGCGACCAGGCGGACCACGCCGGCTTCCAAGTCCTGCCAGCGAAGATAGACATTTTTTTCACCTGGCAGGTGATCCAGCGCCCCGGCTTCAATGCGATGCACCAGTTTCCGCGGATCGCCCACGGCCGGAATCCAGTAAAAGAACCGCCGGCTACCCGGATGACCGGTCATTCCCAAGACCCGGCGCGCCAGCACATTGCCGCCACGAAAGTCGTACAGCAGCCAGCCGTCGAGGCCAAGTTGTTGAATCGCTGCTTGTATCTGTTCCAAGGGAAACATGGTGATGGCCGACCTGCTGCCGAAGGGAGGGCAAGAATAACTGCGAATCGCCAAAAATCCGCGGCGAGACGCTCACGCTTCCCGATTTTCAGGCGGAAGGTTTCAACTTGCAATCAGTAAACCCCGCGCCGCTACAACTGCAAGGCGGTTGCCTTGGTGACTGGGAACCAGCCTTTCGGTCAATGGCCTTGGCAAAACTTCTGGATTTCGGCCAGTGCCGGGGAATAATTAACCAGCACTTCCACGATAGTTTCAGGCCAAGATCACCCCGCGCCACCATTGAATCTCGAAATTCATTCATACCCGAGTGATTGCGTCGGCCAGAAATCTCCCCTGGGGTGAATGTTCCGATAGCGAGGACGGGGCAATTTCGCGGGGGGAAGAATTGCCACGAAGTTTTGGCGAATCCTTGGCTTTTGGTGAAAATTCGGTTACGCTTGGCAGGAACGCACGAATCAGCGCTCGCCAACCTGTTCTGGTTGTTTCTCGCGTTGCTGAATTCCGTCGTCCTGACGGCCAGTTAAATCCAAAGAGGTCGCGGAGCAGTTCGAATGGCTGACCAATCTCCTTCCGTCAATCAGCCTAACCCTTCTGGCAGAAAGCCATTGCGTCGCGCTGCCGCGGCCGATGCGCCATCCAGTCGCGAAGCTGCGGCCAATCCTGCCGTTGCCAAACCCTCGACTGTCAAGCCTGCTATGGCCAACGGCAACCCTCAGCCCGCCGCGGCCGCGCGCCCGGCGACCAATGGCAATGCCAAGGCCGCCCCCAGCGGCCAGCGTTCGGCGCCGGCAGCGCAGTTTCCGCCCGAGGACAAAACGATCGGCTTGCGCGGCGAGTTGGAGGAACTTGCCGAACAGGGTTCGTTCATGCTGGGTTTGAAGGAGTTCTTGAAGCAGTCACCCGCCTGGCTCGCGAGCATGGTGGTCCATGCGGCCTTGCTGGTGGTGTTGGCGGTGCTGATCATCAAGCCCCAACTCGACACCAAACAAGAGTTGGTGGCCAGTGCCATCGACCCCAAAGAAGAGACGGTGCAAGAAGTACAAGAAGTTCAGTTTGACAAACCCGAAGAGTTTGATCTTTCGACAACCGCCGAGAACGTGATCGTGGAGTCGGCGGTAACGCCGATCGAGAACACGGAAAGCCTGTCGCAGGTGATCGACGAGGCCATGGCGGCGCAGAAGATCGAGTTTCAGGCCATGTCCGACCTGCAAGCCCTGCAGGGGAATTTACTGGATTCGGCCGGGGCCTATTCCGGCAGCGATTTCAGCGGGCGCGGCGATCCGGGTGCCCGCAAGGCGCTGGTTGCTCAATATGGCGGTACCGAAGCCAGCGAACAGGCCGTGGCCATGGCCCTGGAATGGCTGGCCAAGCACCAATTGCCCGACGGTAGCTGGAGCTTCGATCACCGGTTGGCCAAACACCCCAACGGGCTCGATCCCGGTTCGTTGGCCGAAGCGCGTACCGCCGCCACCGGCATGGCCCTGCTGCCCTTTTTAGGCGCCGGCATGACCCACAAGCAGGGCAAATACAGCCAAAACGTGCACAAGGGATTGTATTACTTGTGCGCTCAAATGGAGCCCAGCGGCGCACTCACCGCGGGCGGCGGCCGCATGTATGGCCACGGCATTTGCTCCATCGCCATTTGCGAAGCCTATGCGATGACGCAAGACAAATCGCTGCGGCCCTACGCCGAACGTTGCCTGCAGTTCATCATGATGGCTCAGGACCGGGCGGGCGGCGGCTGGCGCTACACGCCCAATCAGGCAGGCGATACTTCGGTCGTCGGCTGGCAGCTCATGGCCCTCAAGAGCGGCCACATGGGCTATCTCAGAATTCCCCCGCAGGTCATTGCGGGCGTGAACAACTTCCTGAATACCGTTCAGGCAGACGGCGGCGCCGTCTACGGCTACACCGGTCCGGGCCGTGGTCCCGCCACCACGGCTGTGGGATTGCTCTGCCGCATGTACCTCGGCTGGAAGCAGGACAACCCTGGTCTGGAAAAGGGCGTGGAGTTCCTTTCCCGGCAAGGTCCTTCCAAAACTAACATGTACTTCAACTATTACGCCACGCAGGTCCTGCATCACTACGAAGGCGAAATGTGGACGAAGTGGAATAGCGTGATGCGAGACCAACTGGTCAACGACCAGGTGAAGGAAGGACACGAGAAAGGCAGTTGGTACTACAACGGCGGGCACGGCGCCACGCAGGGCGGACGCCTCTATACCACCGCCATGTGCGCGATGACATTGGAAGTCTACTACCGCCACCTGCCCATCTATCGCAAGCAAAGCACGGCCGACGACTTCCTCGATTAAGGGCAACCCAAGCCAGACGGCCACACGCATTGCCAACGCCGCCCCCATGCGGTTTGCTGCGTTCGGCGGCAAAGCCGCACCGGTATGCCGCCGTGCTGCATTGGGCAATGCCTCTCCCGCTTTCTCGATGCAACTGCTGCCCCTCCCATCCTTTCCAAGGTAAGGGGCAAACGTGCGCCTTTTCCGCTCGTAACTCGACCAAGATGACTTGACATTAGTTCACTAGTCGGGTACTGTTCATCCATACATGCTTTTGCCGCCAAGAACCTGCGGTTTGGGCATGGAAATCGGGTGGATTACGATGTGGAAAGACAATCAAGGAGGAAGTGCCATGTTGGTATTGTCGCGCAAGCAGGAAGAGGCCTTGGTGATTGGTGGCGGGATCACCGTGCGTATCCTGGAGGTAAAAGGGCGTCACGTTCGCCTGGGAATCGAAGCGCCCCCCGAGGTGAGCATTCAGCGCCGCGAGGTCATTTTGCGGCAAGAAGCCGAGCAACCGCATGCTGCGTGACGATGGCAGTCGGCAAGGGCGAGGACCGCGCAATCACTGCGCAATCGTCGAGCAGTGCCGCGTGCTTCATCAAGCCGCGCGCTGTTCACGCCGCGCGGCGGAACGGCACGGTAGACGTCGCGGCATCGGGTTGCCGTACGGAAATCGGCGCCGTTCGGCTCGCATGCTCCTGCTCGAGCAGTTCGGCCGTGAGTTGCAAGTAGGCGCGGCCGCCCGGGCTATGCGGGGCAAACTCGCCCGCCGCGCGGCCTTGGCAGTTGGCCTCTTCCACCGTAGGGCACAGCGGCACCACCGAAGGAAAGACTTTCTGCTGAAAATGCCGCCGGGCTTCGTCTTCCACGGCAGCGGCAATCGGAGTGTCTTGCCAGCGGAGCAGCAAAATGCCGCCCACCTGAAGCACGTCGCGATGCATGTATTGCCGCACCTGATCGACCAGGCTGATCACGCTGCCCGCTCCGGCCAGCGAGAACTTGCCGGGCTCAATGCAAACCAGCACGTCGTACACGTAGTTGAGTACGTTCACGTTCATGATGGAGCGACTGGGCCCGGTGTCGCACAACACAAAGTCGTACTGGCGATCCAGCGGTTCCAGCGCGGCGCGCAGGCGGGCTTCGCGGTGCTTGCCCAGTTCGCCCGCCGAGTCGGACAGCAGGGCATTCACCTCGGCCAGGCTGGCATCGGCAGGCAACAGGTGAAGTCGCTCGTAAGCGGTGGGAACGATCGCTTGCTCGGCCGTGCATTCGCCCACCAGCACGTTGGCCAACGAGCGTTTTGGGCATTGCCAGTCGGTGAGCACCGCGGTGGCATTGGCCTGATGGTCGCAATCCACGACCAGCACCCGAAACCCGTCGCACTGCGCAAGATTCGCCGCCAGGTTGATGGCGGTGGTGCTTTTGCCTACGCCGCCCTTTTCTGCTGCCAAAGCTATCCGTCGCGTCATGCTGAAGGTTCCTCCCGGGGGTACTTCCGGAAGGTCTTATCGGACAGTGAGCAGCGCCGCTTGAACTTCGCGCCGCGGGGGCGCGATGCTCGGTGGGCAAAACGGCTCTTTAGCCGCTCGCTCCAGAGTAGCCATCGCGCTCCGCCAAGTTGAACGCCTGCTGTGCTTGCGGAGCCCGATCCCAGTTCGATTTGCTTAGCGCGAGGGCGAGAGAAGGCAATGAACAGCGAACGAAAAATACCCGGAGGCAACGCGTGCAAGAGTGAGAAATGGGGTACTGGGACATGAAAGTTGGTGTGAAAAGATGCGGGGAGGACGATGGGAACCGCGGGATGGCCCTACCGTCCGATCTTCTTCTACCTTTCCCTTGTGCCGCGTTACCTCCGGGCGAATTCGCTGTGTTTGCTCGTTCGAACGCCGCTGGCATGCCATCGCCGACGGCAGACATAGGCTGGCGGGTTTAGGCTGCCGCCATGCTGGAATCGCTATCGGCCAGGCGATGGCACTGGCCGTCGGATTCAACCGCCACGATCGTCACCCCGTGCCGATTGGCGTAATCCACCACCTCGGCTTCGTTGACCACGATGGTCTTGCCGGCTTCGATGGCCAGCACGCGGCCCTTGGCCGCAACAATGGTTTGCAACGTATGCAGTCCGATGGTGGGCACGTCGAACCGCATGTCTTGCTGCGGCTTGGAGACTTTCACAATGGTGAACCCGCCCGCGGGACAAAGTTGGCCGGCGCGGCGAATGCATTCATCGGTGCCTTCAATGGCCTCGAGTGCCAGGGCTGCCTGGCCCTTCACGGCCACGGTTTGGCCCACGTCGAGTCGACCCAACTCCCGGGCCAGTTCCCAACCGAACTCAATGTCTTTCGCTTGGGCCGCACTGAGGCCGCGACGGGTGAGTTTTCCGTACTTCACAAGCAACTCCGGCGCAAAGTCGGTCGGTGGCACAAACTCAATGCCATCCAGGGCAAACTCGTCGATCACCGCTTGCGATAGCGTGTCGTCCTTGCAATCGCGCTGGCGAAACAAAAAATGCGGCGCAAACCGGCGGATCGTTCGCCAGTCGGGCAGGTGCTTGAACCACACCCAAGGCTGGTACAGCACCACTTTGTGAAACTTGCCGGCCATGGCCGCGCGGCTCACGTTGTGCTTCCGCAAAAAGCGAATGGCCTTTCCCAACTTCCCCATTCCAATCCACAGAAACTCGTCGGCCACATCCTGCATTTCGGGCAGCGCATGGCCTTTAATGCCGAGCACCGCGGCGCGGTGCCCTTGGCGATGAATGCCTTCCACGATCAACCGGGGGTAGTCTCCCCAGCCGGCGATCAGGCCCACGGTTTCCTGCGGCGTATTCATGCGTGTGCGGTTGCGGGGGGCCGCGTCAGGCGGCCGCCTTGTCAGTTTTTTGGTTGCCAGCGATTTGGGCTTGGAGCGTTTCCACCTGCTGCGCCAACTCTTTGAGTTGCTTGCGCATTTCAGGCAGCTTGGAGAGCGCCGCTTGCTTGATTCGCTGCTCGCGAACCGGGGTGGCGGGAATGCCCATCATTTGCGCCCCGGCCGGTACGTCGTTGGTAATGCCGGCCATGGCGGTAATGAGGGCGCCATCGCCAATTTCCACGTGATCGCGCACGCCCACCTGGCCGGCGATCACCACGTAATCTCCGGTGCGCGTGCTGCCGGCAATACCCACCTGCGAACAAATCAGGTTGTGGCGGCCAATCTGGCAGTTGTGGGCGATCATCACCTGATCGTCGATCTTGGTGCCTTCACCGATTCGGGTGGGTCCATAGGTGCCGCGGTCAATGGTGGCGCCAGCCCCGATGTCCACGTGCGAGCCAATTTCCACATGGCCCAATTGCGCCGAAATTCGGTGGCGGCCATGCACCGTTTCGTAGCCAAAGCCGTCCGCGCCAATCACCACTCCCGAATGAATGTTGCAGTGATCGCCCACGACAGTGCCGGGGTACAACACCGCTCCGGCGTGCAGGGTCACGTTGGCGCCCAACCGGCAATCGTCGCCCACGTGTGCCCCGGCATGAATGGTGCAGCCAGCGCCGATTTCCGACCTTTCGCCGATGGTGGCGCCGGGGTAAACGTCCACGTTGCACGCCAATTTGGCCGAGGGGTGAACGTGCGCGGCGGGGCTGATGCCAATCCGCCGCGGGGCGCGGCGAGGGTAAAAGTGCAGCATCACCGCCAAAAATGCCTGATGCACATTCTCGACTGCAATGGTTGGCTTGCTGTCGTGCACCACGCCGGCAGGAACAATCGCGGCCGCGGCCGGACTGGCGGCCAGTTGCGGCAACCGCTCAGGCTTGTCGATGAACGTGATTTGCCCCTGCAGGGCGTCGTGCAGCGTCGCCGCGCCGACGATCTGCGTGTGTAAAACCTCCAAATCGGCGGGGCTTTGCAATACGCCGCCGCAAAGTTCTGCCAGTTCGCCGAGAGTTACTGCCATGAATCGGAATCCCTTCCGTTGATTCGAGCCGCGCCATGCCTGATTTCAAGCTGGCGTCGGAATTGAATTCGCTTGCGGCGAAAAAGGCCAAGCTCTCGACAATCGACCGTCAATGTGTCGAGCCTCGGCTGGCGGCGACCTCCTGTCGCGTTTTTTCGTGCTCCCGCGGCCGCACCCAATTCTCACAAGGTGCGGAAGACAACTCCCTCCGGTTGCCAGCATGGGCTCCGGCAGTGAAGTTGTACCGCGGAGGATCATAATCCGCCTGCCGAGGGCGAACAAGACCAGTCCCCACGCCGCAAAAAATGGCCGGTAAGTGAGGATTCGCAACCGGCGATCTCATCGGGAGCGCCCTCGGCGACAATCCGTCCCCCCTCTTCACCCGCCCCGGGACCCAAATCGATCACGTAGTCGGCCGCGCGAATCAGTTGCAGGTTGTGTTCCACCACAATCAACGAATGGCCCGCGGTAAGCAGGGCCTCGAAGCAGTCGAGCAGTTGGGTGATATCGGCAAAGTGCAAACCAGTCGTCGGTTCGTCAAGCACAAACAGGCAGCGGCCGGTGGTGCCCGACGCGAGGTATGCGGCCAACTTCAGCCGGCTGGCTTCGCCGCCTGAAAGGGTGCTGGCGCTTTGCCCAAGCCGCACGTAGTCGAGCCCCACGTCCATAAGTTGCTTAAGTCGAGCTTGCACCTTGCGCTGCCCTCGAAAGAACCCAAAGGCCTCGCGGACCGTCATCTCCAACACGTCGGCGATGCTTTTCTGCCGATAGCGAATGGCCAGAATTTCAGGCCGGTATCGCTGCCCTCGGCATTCGGGGCAGCGCATGGTCACGTCGGGCAAAAATTGCAGGTCGATTTCCTGAAACCCCAACCCGCTGCAGGCCATGCAGCGACCTTTGTCCACATTGAAGCTGAAGTGGGCCGCGGTGTAGTTGTGGACTCGGGCGTCGGCCGTTGCCGCAAATACCGAGCGGATTTCGTCGAACGCCTTCACATAAGTCACGGGATTGCTGCGAGCGCTGCGGGTGATGGGAGTTTGATCCACCGCCACCAGGTTGTTGAGCTGCCCCTCGCCGGTGACGTCGTCGTATGCCAGGGGTTTTTCGGCATCGATGTTCATCCTCGCGGCGAGCGCTGGATACAGAGTTTGTTGCACCAGAGTGCTCTTGCCCGACCCGCTCACGCCGGTCACCACGCACAGCACGCCGAGCGGGAAACGTACGCTGATGTTTTGCAGGTTGTGGCCGCGAGCGCCGCGCAGTTGGATCCATCCGTGGGTTGGTTCCCGCCGCTGGGCGGGCAGCGACAGCCCTCGCCTGCCCGAGAGGAAATCGCCCGTCGTGCTGCCGGCGGCCTGGTCGATTTGCGAGGGCGGCCCTTGATAGACGATTTCTCCACCGCGGTCGCCGGCGGCGGGTCCGAGTTCCACCAGCATGTCGGCCGCGCGCAAAAAGGCTTCGTCGTGCTCGACCACGGCCACGGTATTGCCGCGATTGCGAAGCTTTTCCACGGTGTGCAGCAGACGCTGGCTGTCGGCGGCGTGCAACCCCGCGGAAGGTTCATCGAGCACGTAGAGCATGTTCACCAGGCTGGAGCCCATGGCGCTGGTCAGGGCCACGCGGCCAGCTTCGCCGCCCGAGAGCGTGCGTTGCGGCCGGTCGAGCGTGAGATAACCCAAGCCCACGTCGCAAAGGTAGCCCAAACGGGTGTTGACTTGCTCCAGCATGGTCCGCGCCAGATTTCGCTGGTAATCGCTCCATGGCAGGTCGCGAAAGAACTCCATGGCGCGATCGACGCGCAGCGCGCATGTCTCGGCGATGTTCTTCCCGCCCAGCCGCACGGCCAGGGCTTCGGGTCGCAGTCGGCAGCCATGGCAAGCAGGGCACACTCGCTCGCTCTTGAAGCGGTTGAGATACGCCCGCTGTTGCACCTTGTACTTGCGGCGTTCGAGCCAATGGAAGAAGCCGTCGAGGCCGCCGAACTTGCGCTCGGGCACGCCGGTTTGAACCAGCCTGCGCGAACGCTCGTCCAACTCGCGATAGGGAAGGTCCACGGGGATGTCGTAATCGCCGGCCAGGGCCAGCAGCTCTTCCAGTTCGTGGCGATAACTGGGCGCATTCCACGGGGCGATCGCGCCGTCGCGGAGTGTTTTTTCCGCGTCTGGCACGATCAACTCGGGATCGAGTTCGAGTGTGTTGCCAAAACCTTCGCAATGAGGGCAGGCCCCTTGCGCGTGGTTGAAACTAAACAGTTGCGGCTGGGGCTCGATGAACGCGCGGCGGCAACTGCTGCAGCGCAACGCGGCGCTCCACTCCAAACGGCGGAATTTTCGGCCATCGACCTCGACTGGCGGCAACGAAACAAACGCCGATGGTAATTGAGGACCGTCTTCGATCAGGGCCGCGGCAAACGATTCGCCCGCGGAAAATGCGGTTTCGAGCGAATCGCGCAGCCGGCCTTCATCTGCCTTGCCAGCGGTGAGCCGGTCCACCACCACATCGACGGCAGCCGTCGTTGACTTGCCAGGGTTCGCAAGTTGCGCGGGATCGAATGCCGCAGGTTCACCCGGTTCGAGCTTCCAGAGTCGGCCGGCGGCTAGCACACGCGAAAAGCCGCTCTTGCGCAGCCGGGGATAAATCCCCTGCTCGGCGGCCAGGTTGGGCGGCAACGGAAAAACGAGCAGGTAACGCAACTCGGCCGGCAACGAAAGCAGTTCGCGCGCCGCCGTTTCGGGCGTGTCGCGACGCACCTCGCGATCGCAGTCGGGGCACATCACCACCCCTGTTCGGGCGTAAAGCAATCGCAGGTAATCGTACGTTTCGGTGGCCGTGGCCACGGTGGAACGGGGCGAGGCTCCACGATTCTTGGGGGTAACGGCGATCGAAGGCGGAATGCCGTCGATCCGCTCGGCTTCGGGGCGCGACATGGGCTCCAAGAATTGCCGCGTGTACGCGGAGAAACTCTCGATGTACCGCCGCTGCCCTTCGGCGTACAAGGTGTCGAGCGCCAGACTCGTCTTGCCGCTGCCGCTGACGCCGCAAAACACGATCAATTGCCGATAAGGCAAATCGAGGTCCACCTGCTTGAGGTTGTGAACCTCCACGCCGCGCAGAGAGATGCAGCGACGGTTGGGAGCGGAATCGAGCACAGGCAGCCAATGTTTGCGAGGAATACATTCTGACCGAGGCCACGGCGGTCCATTCTTTCGCATTTGGCGGCCGAGCGGTAGTGGACGGCCGCCATGAGAGGCAAGAAGCCTTCCTGCTCCCTGAACTCAACCGCCACAGTAGCCATCTCGGTCCGCGAGACGATCCGGCCTGATTGGCGGGGGAGACGCTGCCCCCAATCGGTTTGCGTCGCGGCGGGGCGTGAGAACGACCGTGGCTTGGCCTGCGACCGAGCGGCCGGTCAGCCGCAGGCCGTTCACTTCTGGATCAGGCTCCGCAGCGTGCGCAGGTTCATCACGTCCAGATCTTCGCCGTCGCGCTCTCCTTTGGGGGTTTCCAAATACATGGGCACCTTGCGAAATCGGCGGTCGTTGAGCAAATGCCGGAAAGGTTCCAAGCCCAGGCAGCCTTCTCCAATGTGCTCGTGCCGGTCGACGCGCGAGCCGAGTTCACGTTTGCTGTCGTTCAGGTGGAACGCCTTCACCCGGTGCAATCCGACCAGCCGGTCGAGCTCGCGAAACGTGGCCAGGTAGTCTTTTCGCTCGCGCAGCGGATAGCCGGCTGCGAAGGTGTGGCAGGTGTCGATGCAAACGCCCAGTCGATCGGGCAGGGCAACCCGTTCGATGATCGCGGCCAGGTGTTCGAACCGCCATCCCAGGTTGCTGCCTTGGCCGGCCGTGTTCTCCAGCAGGCAGCAGGCCTGGCCGCCGGTGCGGTCGTGAACTTCGTCGAGCGCGGCGGCAATGCGGGCGATGCCGGCCTCTTCGCTGCTGGTGGTAAAAGCGCCGGGATGCGCCACCACATACGGAATGCCCAGGGCTTCGGCCCGCTCCAATTCGATCACGAAGGCGTCAATGCTCTTGCGCCACATGGCGTCGTCGGGGGCGGCCAGGTTGATGAGGTAGCTATCGTGCGCAAGCGGATGGGTGATGCCGTGCTCGGCCAACGCCGCTTGAAACCGCGCCGTGTCTTCGACAGTAAGCGGCTTGGCACGCCACTGATTGTTGTTCTTGGTAAAAACCTGGATTACCTCACAACCAACCTCCGCACCTCGTTCGATGGCCTTATAATATCCACCAGCGATCGACATATGTGCTCCGAGAAGGGGACCGGAATGGGATTTGACGATCGGCATATCGAGCCGCTCCTGTTGCTGGCAATACTGGGCGTAGGCCTGGCGGTGGCAATGCCGATTGCTAGAGCGTTCGGGTTGCAGGGGACCACGCTGGCCGTTGTGAGTGTTGGGTTGGCACTCGCTGGAACTATCATGGTTTGCGTGACGCTACGGTGGTTAGGGCGCTGATACGATCAGCGATAGGCATGGAATTTCCTATTCATCTATCTTATCCCGAGGATCGACTCAGCGACTTGCTGCCGGAAGTCCATGTGAATGTCATTGGGATCGAAGAGGAAGTACTTCGCACCGCCTTATTCAACTACTTGGCGTTGACTTACTTTCCGAATGTGGCATTGGGCGACGCAGAAATTAGCGAAATCGAACTGCTCTACAATAGGTATTACTGGTTCCTCAAAGTAGCCCGAGGGCAGCAACGGCGTCATGGGCCAGACGCAGGAATGGACCAACAGGCTTTCCAAATCCTGGAGCACGCTGGCATCGAATTCGATTGGGACGAAGTGCAGAAGATCGAACAGCGTGTCGCCAGCGAAATCGAGGCCGAAACATACTGAGCGCAGGCATCCGGCAATGTTTTCTCTGCAACTCTTCGTGAAAACCTGAACTACATCACAGCCCGCTGCGGCAGCGGCCTCCACGGCCTTGTAATAGCCGCCGGCGATGGACATGTGGGCTCCGAGGAGGGACTTAGGCATTGAATTACATTCTCGGAAAAGTTCGCATCGGAATGTCAAGAGAGGAAGTTATTGCCATCTTGGGCGAACCGGATGACATGGGCGGGACGTCGAGGAAGTATCGTACGCCCTGTATCTTCAAATATGGAGAGATCGAACTCTTCTTCGATCCCTGGAAGAGTGGAAAGCTGAAGGCGGTGTACGCGGAGGACGGTGATGGAACAGGAAGCGTTCTGCTTGAGTAATGGCAAACGATTAATGCCACCTCATCATTGGATCAGCGCCAACTCTTCGTGAAAAAATGGATGAAATTGCGGCCGCTTTCTGCGTCTCGTTCCACTGCCTGATAATAGCCGTCGGCGATGGACACGTGGGCGTCGAATAGGGACGTCGAGTAGGGGGCTCGTTCTGCATCATCGCGACGCCTCCCACGGAATGAACGGTGCCGGTTGACCGTGGTCGTAAAAGTATGCGGCTGCGGCAATCACTCGATTCAGATCATGGCAGATGAACCGGTTCTCGGCAGAGAATCCCTGGTCGCTCGTCCAGACATCGATCACAGCATCACCTTGCTCAGGACCAAAGTATCTTCCTTGCTGGAACTCCTCGCATGAATACGCCATCCAGTAGTCGCCGCTCCCACCCATGATTTCGAATTCAGGCCAGTGATCTTCGGGGAAGCGACCGTTGACAGCTTCCAGGCAGCTAAACCACACGTAAGGGAAATGGAATTTATCGAGTTGCCGAACCGCTCCCTCAATTTGGTCCCAATTGGGATAAAGGATGTCTCGGCTCGACCAATTCCAACCTGTATCGTCATATTCAACTGTATGCAGGACCTTGACATGCATAGCCTCAACCTCGCAACGCTGGAGTCAAGCCACTGTCTTTTCTGCAACTTTTCGTAAAAACCTGAACCACATCGCAGCCCGCTGCGGCAGCGGCCTCCACGGCCTTATAATAGCCGCCGGCGATGGACATGTGGGCTCCGAGGAGAGGCACAATTCAACTCCCTGCGAGCGACCGGACGATCCGTCGTCGCTTGCAATTGATTGTTTGTATGTGATGACGGACGCCTCCGCATCGTGTCGATGGGTTTGTCGCGCCGGCCGTTTCTTGTTGCTCGCCGCGGTGGCCAGGGCGTTCAACTCGTTGACTGTAAGGTAGAATTCTACATCATGCGCACATCCAGTTGCTTTCGAACGTCAGTCGTGGCCTATTTCGGAGGACCATGCCCTTGAAGTCAAGCTTGTTATTTTTCGCCATGGCGTGGAGTTCTTTCAGTGGTCTGTTGCCCGCCGAGGTTGCAGGCCATGAACCCATTTCTGCTCCGCCGGCCGACGTTGTCCTGGACCCGTTGGTAGCGCTCAACAATGCCTCGCGAGCAATTTATGCTCGATCGCGCGAGGTGGCGATTGCCCGCTCCGAACCGATCATTCTGCTGCAAGGCGACATGCTGGTGCTCCGGAACGATGGCCAGCGGAAAACAGCCAGCATTGCCCTGGGCGAGTACGACGAACTGAAGACGTTCGCGCACGTTGTCCTGGCGATCGACGCGGCCTTGATCGCCGAGGATGAGCACGCCGCGCTTTCCGCGGAAGTGCTGGCAGATTTGCAGCACTACCAGAAGTTGATCGCGGCCGCCGGCGAGCGGATCGGCGAGTTGGGGTTGAGCGAGGAGCAAACCGCCCGGCAGCGCCAGATCGTGAAAGAAAGCCTGGCGTTCATCGACCAACTTCGCGAGCGCGGCCGCTGCAGCGTCGCCCAAAGGCAGGCATTCATACGTCGCCTGACGCCGCTGGTGATGGCGAACACCGCCGACGCCGCCTGGGCAACCCTCAACGCCATCGACGGCGCCGTGCGGCAGTGGCAGCGGGAGTTGCCGCCGGCGGAGTGGAACAAGCTCAAGGTAGTGGTGATGGGCAAGCAACTGCCTCGCAAAGACAGCCTGGCCATGCAGTATTTTGCCCGACTGTTGAACGTGCCCGGCGAATGCGAACGCCTGATCTACGCGGAGTCGATTTCCGAAGAGCCCAAAGCGTTGATCCTGCTGGGCACTCACGTGCTGGACACCCAAATTGGCATCGATTTCTTCGACGACCCAATGCGGATGCACCGCGACATTCTCGGCGACGCGGCCAAAAAGCAGGTGCCGGCGCTCTTTGAGCGCGATCGATCCCAGAACAAATAACGACCCTCCCGCTTTGTCGTCCGCCGGTCTGGACAACCCCGTCGGGCAGCGCGCAAGATACACAAAGCTGGGATTCACTGGTTATTCTCCACCACACGGCGGCAATGCCACGGAGGGCGACATGCAGCACGAACCGTTGCGGGTTTCGCCCTCGGGCAGGCTGCTGGTCGATACGGCAGCCGCAGCGGCAGTTGAAGACGCCGCCGCTCGCAAGGTGCTCAAGGCCTTTGCGTCGTCGCCAGCCGAGGGCCTGTTCGCCTTGGCCGGCGGAAGCCTGAGCGTCAACGCCACGGCCACTTGGGTATTTTGGCGATCGTTTGGCAGGCGGTATCTCACCGAGTTGTGCCATACGCCGGAAGCCGAATTCGCCAGGAAAACCGCGGTCGAACCGCCGCCGGTCGAGCAATTGGAAAAGATGTTGGCCAGCGCGCCGCCAATGCGGGGGGCCGAGTATCTTTCGGCCGACGTGCTGGCGAAACTTTGGGGAGAAGTAGACGCTTGGGTTTGCAAGCAGGTGGAATCCTTGCCGGAGGGACTCTCGGAGTTTCTCAAACGGCATGCACCGCAATGGCATCAGGTCGGGCGTGTGTGTTTTCACCTGGCCGAGAACAAGCAGGACGAAGCCTGCCCTTTCGCTTTCTTGGCCACGTACATTCCCGCGCTTTCGGCGCAAGACCGGGTGCGCTACCAGCCGCTGGGCAAGGCGTTGCAAGAGTATGCCGGGGCACACAATAAGCCCGCGCTGGTGCGGTTGTTGTCGCCCGTCTATCGGGTAGCAGAAACCAGTGCTTTCATTGCGGCGCTGCTCGAGTCCGGCGATATTTTTCACCCGCTTGCCTGGACGCCGCGCGAAGCGTATCAGTTTCTCCAGAACGTTCCCGCCTGCGAGCTAGGGGGCGTGTTGGTGCGACTGCCCAACTGGTGGGAAAAACGCCCTCGTCCCCAGGCTGGCCTGATCATCGGCCAAAAGCGACAGCCCACCCTGGGCGCAGCGGCCATGCTCGACTTTGAAGTGAACATGGCCCTGGGAGAAGAACGGCTGACAGCCAAGGAATGGCGTGAGTTGCTCGCCGGCGACGAAGGATTGGTGTTGTTCAAAGGTCGCTGGATTGAGGTCGATCGCGAAAAGCTCACGGCCGCGCTCGATCATTGGAAGCAAGTGGAAAGGGCGGCCAAGAGCGGCGAACTGACGTTCACCCAAGGGATGCGCCTGCTGGCCGGCGCCCCGGCCGATCTTGGCAACCATTCAAGCTCCGCCCCGGGCGCCCCAACCAACGGCGTGGCGGAGTGGTCGTTCGTTCGGGCGGGCCAATGGCTCGGCGAAACCCTGGAAAAAATTCGCCATCCGCACAGCGAAAATGGCCTGGCAACGCTGTCGGGTTTGAAAGCCTCGCTTCGTCCGTACCAGCGCGTCGGCGTGCAATGGCTGCAGTTGATGGCCGACTTGCGGCTAGGCGCATGCCTGGCCGACGACATGGGTTTGGGCAAAACCGTGCAGGTATTGGCGCTGCTGTTGCTGCGCAAGGGGCAAACGAAGGCCAGGCCACGGCCCACGTTGCTGGTTCTACCGGCTTCGCTGCTTTCCAACTGGAAGGCCGAGATCGCACGGTTTACGCCTTCGCTCACCGCCCTGCTAGTGCATCCTTCAGAAGCGGACAAAGAAACCCTGGCTGCCTGCGCCGCCGATCCCGAGAAGGCCCTCCGAGGTGTTGACGTCGTGCTCACCACCTACGGAATGCTCCAGCGGCATTCGTGGTTGGCCGGCGTGGAGTGGCAATTGGTGGTGATCGACGAAGCCCAGGCGATCAAGAATTCGGCCGCGCGACAAACCAGGGCGGTCAAGGAACTGAAGTCCCAATCGCGCATCGCGCTTACCGGCACGCCGGTGGAAAACCGGCTTTCCGACCTGTGGTCGCTGTTCGATTTTCTCTGTCCTGGCTTGTTGGGTTCGGCCACCCGCTTCAAGGAATTTGTCAAAGCCCTCGAAAGCCGCGAGCACGAGCGTTACACACCGCTGCGAAACCTGGTGGGTCCCTATATCTTGCGGCGGCTCAAGACCGACAAAAGCGTGATTGCCGACCTGCCCGACAAAGCGGAAGTCAAAGCCTTCTGCGGTTTAACCAAGCGCCAGGTAGGGCTATATCAGAAATCGGTGAACGAGTTGTCGCAGGTGCTTCAAGGTGTGGAAGGCGCGCAGCGGCGCGGCATGGTGCTGGCCTTCCTGATGCGCTTCAAACAAATCTGCAATCACCCCAGCCAACTGCTCGGCGACGGCGAATATCCGCTCGCCGACAGCGGCAAGTTTGCCCGCCTGGTAGAACTGTGCGAAGAGATCGCGTCGCGACAGGAGAAGACACTGGTCTTTACTCAATTTCGCGAAATGACCGCGCCGCTCGCAGGGCTGTTGAGCGAGGTTTTTCAGCGGCCTGGCCTGGTGCTCCACGGTGGAACCGCGGTGGGCAAACGCAAGAAACTGGTCGACGCCTTCCAGCGCGAAGACGGCCCCCCGTTCTTTGTGCTTTCGCTGAAAGCCGGCGGAACAGGACTCAACCTCACCGCAGCTTCCCACGTGATCCACTTCGATCGCTGGTGGAACCCGGCAGTGGAAAACCAGGCCACCGACCGCGCCTTTCGCATCGGGCAAGTACGCAATGTGCTGGTGCATAAATTCGTGTGTCGCGGTACGATTGAAGAACGGATCGACCAACTCATTGAAGAAAAACAATCGCTGGCCGACGAGATTCTGGCCCGCGGCGGTGAACAGTTGCTTACCGAAATGAGCAACGAGCAATTGATCGAACTGGTCTCGCTCGATGTCAACAAGGCCACGCTTTAACGGGTTTGCGCGTTGCCTTGGCTTGAGGAATGCAAACTCGCCGCCAAGTGTCCAGGGTTCGAATTGAGTTGGATCCTGGGACACACCCATGAGAAAGGATGAACAATGGGTTATTACTACAACTGGAAGCCCTACGTACCGGTGGCCAGGCGACGTCGGCAAGCCGCGCAGCGAACGAAGGTTTTGGCGAAGCAGGGCGTCAAGATCGAGCCGGTAGTCATCGAAGGCACCAAGATTGCCAAAACTTTCTGGGGAAAAGCCTGGTGCGACCAGTTGGAATCGCTGCGAGATTTTGAAAATCGCTTGCCTCGGGGCCGTACTTACGTTCGCAACGGCTCGGTCTGCCACTTGGCCATTCAAACAGGGCTCGTCACGGCCCTGGTCAGCGGCTCCGACTTGTATAACGTGCGAGTGAAGATCGACCCGCTGGGCAAAACCAAGTGGAACACGCTCAAGCAGATACTCAGCGGCCAAATCGGTTCGCTGCTCGAACTGCTGCAAGGGCGAATTTCCGATCGCGTGATGCAGGTGGTGACCGATCGCAACGAGGGGTTGTTCCCCTTGGCCCGCGAAATCCATCTCGATTGCGACTGTCCCGATTACGCGACCATGTGCAAGCACGTTGCGGCCGTGCTGTATGGCGTGGGCGCTCGTCTCGATACCCAGCCTGAGTTGTTGTTCCTGCTGCGCGGCGTCGATCATCTCGACCTGATCACCGCGCCGACGGAACAAGCCGTCGTTTCCGCAACCAAACGCGGCGGCCGGCGTCAGGTTGCGACGTCTCAACTGGCCGACGTCTTTGGGATCGAGTTGGATACGGACGAGGCCGAATCTCAAACCGCGTCCGACGTTTCATCCACGCCCGCTGTGCCGCGATCTGCCGGCAAGACAAAGCCGGTCAAAAAATCGAAGATATCGCCGCAAAAACAGAGAATGATCGATCGGTTGAAAGCGCTAGCCGCGGAGAAAGCCGCAAAGAAGGAACAGAAGAAGGCCAGCCCGGCGAAAACCGGCGGGCAAAAAACCGCGGCCTCTGGGAGTGGCAAGGTCAAGAAGGTCACCGCAAGAAAGTCTTCCTCCGGCACGACAGTCAAGCAGCCCGCGGCCAAAAAGAAAGCGAAAGCCGTCAAGAAGTCCGTCCCGAAGGAGTCTCCAAAGGTCCCGGGCGGGCGTTCCGCTGCCAAGAAAAAGAGCCGCCCCAAGTAGGTGTGCCACATGGCCCTCTCCAGGCTATGTGGCGGGCCCGACACGCGTGCGTCGCCAGCCGGCGCGTCCGAACGTGACGTCGCACTGAAATCTCTAGCTTTCGACTCCCAGTTCCGTCGTTATCACAACTCGGGCGGCGCTCATTTTTTCGCCAATTCGGCTGGCACGGTCCATTCAATTGGTGTACATTTGCACTCCACATGTCGCAGGTCGCGCATATCTCGACTTGAATACTTTTCTGGGAGTTGGACATGACCGGGGTTCGGGTGTTGGTTGGCACGCGGAAAGGCGCGTTCCTGCTTACGGGCGATGAAGGCCGCCAAAAGTGGGATGTGAGCGGTCCCCATTTTGCCGGCTGGGAGGTCTATCACCTCAAGGGCTCGCCGGTCGATCCCAATCGCATTTACGCCTCGCAATCGAGCAGTTGGTTTGGCCAGGTGATGCAGCGATCGAACGATGGCGGCCAAACCTGGGAAACCGCGGGGAATGCATTCGAATACGATGGCGATCCGGGAACGCATCTCTGGTACGACGGCACGCCGCACCCTTGGGAGTTCAAGCGGATTTGGCATCTGGAGCCTTCTTTGACCGATGCCGACACCGTGTACGCCGGGGCTGAAGACGCCGCGTTGTTTCGCTCTGTCGACGCCGGCCAAACCTGGCAGGAATTGCCCGGCCTCAGGTCGTGCTCCGGTCCCCAGTGGGCGCCAGGGGCGGGCGGCATGTGCTTGCATACCATTTTGCTCGACCCGAGCGACCCCGAGCGGATTTACATCGCCATTTCGTCGGCCGGAGCATTCCGCACCGAAGACGGCGGAGCGACCTTCAAACCGATCAACAAAGGGCTCAAATCGGAATACATTCCCGATCCCGACGCCGAAGTGGGCCATTGCGTGCATCGCATCGCCATGCATCCTTCGCGCCCGAAAACGTTGTTCATGCAGAAGCATTGGGACGTGATGCGGAGCGACGACGGCGGCGATTCGTGGTTTGAAGTCAGCGGCAACCTGCCCACCGATTTTGGTTTTCCCATCGATGTGCACGCCCACGAGCCCGACACGATTTACGTGGTGCCAATCAAGAGCGACTCGGAGCATTTCCCGCTCGACGGCAAGTTGCGCGTGTATCGCAGTCGCACCGGCGGCAACGAGTGGGAGCCGCTCACCGACGGATTGCCGCAAAGCAATTGCTACGTGAACGTGCTCCGCGACGCCATGGCGGTGGATCAGCTCGATTCATGCGGCGTGTACTTTGGCACCACGGGCGGGCAGGTGTACGCATCGGCCGACGGCGGGGACCATTGGACCGCGATTGTCCGGGACTTGCCGCCGGTGGTATCGGTCGAAGTGCAAACGCTGCGATAACGTCAAGCCAAGGCAGCATTTCGAGCGGCCCGGTTACTCTGTCCCTTTGAAAGCGAATTCCCCGTGTGGCATGTGCGCGTCGTTCGACGCCGCTTCGGAGTTCGTATTTTTAGCGAACTGTAATGAGCATGATTCGCATTCAACTGCCTTACCACCTCCGCACGCTGGCAAACATTGCCGGGGAAGTGCAATTGGAAGTCGCGGAGCCGATCACGCAGCGTGCAGTGTTCGACGCGCTGGAAGCCTGTTACCCCATGTTGTGCGGCACGATTCGTGATCGGGGCACCGGCAAACGCCGAGCCTTGGTTCGCTTCTTCGCCTGCGAGCGCGACCTTTCCAACGAACCGCCCGATGCGCTGCTGCCGGCGGCAGTGGCCAAGGGGCAAGAACCGTTGTTGGTGGTGGGCGCCGTCGCCGGAGGTTAACAAGCACCGATTGTTTGAATGTACGTTTACCATTGCAAGGAACAGTGCCCATGACGTATGCCGATGCATTGCTGCCCGAATTCGATCACGAAATGGCCAGCACCCGCCGAATGCTGGAGAGCACGCCTGCCGATAAAATGGACTTCAAGGCAGGTCCGCAATTCCAAACCATCGGTTGGAACGCAAACCACGTGGCGGAAATTGTCGGGTGGGCGGAAGGAGTGTTCACCGAGCCGTCGTTTGATATCGCGCCGGTCGACGGACCCCGATACGAGTCTCCCGAGTTGGCCAGCCCTGAAGAGGTGCTGAACCTGTTCGATAACAACGTGGCCTCCGCGCGAAATGCGATCCAGGCAGCCGACGAATCGCGGCTGAACGAACCCTGGTCGCTGCTCCAAGGCGGCCAACCGCTGTTCACCATGCCGCGGCATATGGTGATTCGCCTGTTTGTCCTCAATCACCTGATCCACCATCGCGCCTTCTTGTGCGCCCAATTGCGGTTGGCTGGCGTTGACGCGCCGGGCATGTACGGTCCGTAGGAGCACTACGCTTCGCGGAGCATTTGGGCGGCCCAGACGGCGAGCTTTTCGCGGAAGATCTTCGCATTGTGCCGGATATCGACGGGAAATTGCCGGTGCATCAAGAAAGTGTCGATTTCGGCCGTGATCGCGTGCTGCTGGCCAAGGTCCTTCAATTCACCCGCCAGTTTGTTCCAGGCCGCTTCTCCACGCGGTACGCGGTCGGGCAAGGGTTCCACAATCAACACCGGGCGCTGGGCGCCGCGAGGGCCGACGCCCACCAGCGCGGTTCGCGCCACGGCCGGGTGAGCGTTGAAAATGGCTTCGCTGGGAATGGTGAACCGATCACCCGCGGTGGTGCATACGCGATGTGCCATTCGTCCACAAAACCAAAACCGCTGTTTTTCGTCGAGGTAGCCCACGTCGCCCATCCGGTGCCACACCCGATCGCCGTCGGCGATCTTTCCCAATGCATTGGGATTGGGTCGAGCCTCCGCATTTTCCCATGCTTGGGCAGGCAGCACGTATTGCCGTGTGACAACGTCGCCGGTGACGATCAGTTCGCCGATTTCGCCGAGGGAGAGAGTTTCGGCATCCGCAAGGTTGGCAATGGGGCCATCGAAGATGCGGATCACCTTCCACTCGATGCCTGGAAATCTTCGGCCCACGCAAACCCCACCGCCAACCGCCGTTTTCTCAGCCGTTTCATGCAGCACTTCGTGCGATTCGATGGAGGCCACCGGCAGGGCCTCGGTCGCTCCATAGGGAGTATGCATCGTGGCGGTGCGAGGCAACGCCCGCCGCATGGCGCTTAAAATGTCGGCGGCAACCGGGGCGCCTGCCGACAGCACGCGCCGCAGCGACGGCATGGTTTCGTTGCGCTGGCCACACCAGGCGCCGACTTTCTTCCACACGGCCGGGGAAGCAAACGCCTGGCTGGCGTTCAAATCGCGAATCAGGCGCACGATGTGGGCGGGATCGGCGGTGGCGGGGCGCGAAAAATCCATTCGCGGGAAGACGGTCGTCACCCCCATCGCCGCATTGAACAATGCGAACAGGGGAAAGCAGGCCACGTCGATCTCGCCCGGCTCGATTCCGTACGCGCCGCCAATCTCTTCCACCTGCCGCAAGAACTGCCGATGAGCATACAGCACGCCCTTGGGAGGGCCGGTGCTGCCGGTGGTGAAGATGATCGACGCTGGATCATCCAGCCTGATCGCAGGGCAAGTCTTGCCGGCCGCGGCTGCGGATTGACCAGCCGCGCGAACGGTTTCCAGCGTGGGGCCTCCCCAAAACCATCGAGGGCCGACCGTCACGTTCCGCTTGGCCAGAGGATATCGACGGCGAAGGATGGTGCGAATCGCCTGCACGACGGGGATGCCGATGAAACCTTGTGGTTCCACGTCATCCAAACATCGCAGCAACCGGCGGCGACCCATCCCCGGATCGATCAGAATCGAAACCAAACCGGCCTTCAGCAGCGCAAACACCAGTGAGATAAAATCGAAACCGGGACGCACCATCAAGGCGACGCGCTGGCCCGGCTCAAACCCAAGTTCCAACAGTCCCAACGCAATGTCCGTGCTGTCCTCGGCCAGGGCCGCAAACGTGTAGCGAGCCTCGCCGCGATCACCGGCGCGAGCCGAGTTGGGCACAATCACCGCGGCGCGGTCCGGCGCCGATCGTGCCGCAATGTCCAAACGATAGGCCACGTTGCTGGCCTCGCGTGGCGACTTCTTCGCATCCTCGGGAGTGGGCAAACTCGAAGGTGTGGGCGACGTCAAAGCTGAAAAAACTCCCGATCGTACCGATCAAGCACACCGCAAGGAAAACAACTCCTCCAGGGGCGGCAGTCGCGGTGCTCATCCTCGAAAGAAATCAATAAAGTTTACCTGCAATTGCTTTTGATCCTGGAGCAGTTTTTGCGGCACGTTAATCTCAAACCAACCGCCCGGGGGCGGCAGCTGGCCTTGTTTGGCGGGGCGAAACTCGGCATCGAGCACGCGAAAGCCCGGGAAATAAGGGCTCTCGGCAGCGACGGGTTTTTCGTCTTCGCCCAGCGACACATTCAGTCGAGCGGGAGAAGAACTGGAAACACACATTGACATCCGTTGTTTGCCGGCCGTGAGTGTGAGCGATTCCAGTCCTTTCAATTGCAGCCGGAGAATCAACGTCGACGGCCAATCCTTGCTCCGCGAAATCTGCAGGCTGCCGATGCCCGACTCGCTCATCACCTGGCAAACCACCGCCTGCTTTTCCGCCGTGAGGTCGACCGTGGCTCCCCGAATGTTGGAAACGGCCACTGCGGGCGGTAGCGGCGTGGCCGGCGGTTCGGCGCCAACTGCCAAAATAGCAGCAAAGGCGATCCACACCCACGCCAGGCAAACCAAACGCAAGCCGCCTCGGTATCTCTGTTGCTTGGCCATTTGCTCTCTCTTCGAATGAGGACACGAGTCGCCGGAACCTCACCCCGAACGCGTTCTACTCATTCTTCGGGGCCGAACGAAACTCATCCGCAGCTTTCTCGAAGGAACTCTTGAGGCTCGACCAGGAGCTTTCCAGGCCCGTTTTGACTTCCTCCCAAGCTTTACCGCTCGCGGTTCCCAATTCATCAAGCTTCTGCTCGACTTTTGCCCGCTCGTCGGTCAGGTTGTTCAAGCGATCCTGCATCCGCGCTTTGGCTTCACCCGTCATATCCTCCGCCTTGGCTTTCATACGCGCGATTTCCACGTCCATATCTGCCAGGCGTTTCTTGGCCTCTTCGCGGAGTTCGGCCGTTTGCTCTTCGCTGTACCGGAACAAAACGTCGGCCGCCTCGCCGATTTTCCGCTTCACGTCTTCCCCAGTTATGGTTTTCGCCGGCTTGTCGGGACCCGCTGGCGGTGCCTGGTCTGCCTGTCGTTCTCCGCAGCCAGCCAGCCAGCCCAACAACAGCAGGGCCAAGGCAAGTGAGATCGCTTTCATTGGACAGCTCCTGTGAAAATCGCAGTTGCGCGAATCGTTTGCTTTCCATTGCAGCTCATTGATTGGCCAGCGGCGTTATTCGATTGCCGCGTCGGGCAAGGCGTGCCGCTGAAAAAACTCCCAGATTACGTCATTGGCGTCGAACTCTTGGGTCGAGCGGCCCAAGAACGGCAGAGGCGCCCGATGGCCAGGCCAGGTGTGCCCTCCGCCAACAATGCGATACAGCACCACTTCTCCTTTCCCCCGGCGCGGACAATACGTCCAGCGTGTAATCACGGTACCGTCATCGTGCAGGTTGGGGAGCGGTTCGATTACCGGTTCGGGCTCGCAGTCATTCAATTCGACCCAAGCGGCAATTGTTTCGTCCACCGACTTGAAATTCACGAACGAAAGCAGTTTGCGGACCCGGTCGTTCACGCCATCGTAGGGCACAATCCAATCCGAGAGCCCGTGCATGTGCAATATGGGCACGGCTCGAGCAGGTTGGAGTTGTTCGCGATTCAAGCACAGTGTGCCGCCGACCGGCGCTATCGCCGCAATGCGATCGGAAAGTTCCGCGGCCAGGCGATAACACATCATGCCTCCGTTGGACAATCCCGTGGCGTAAATCCGCCGACGATCCACCGCATATTGCCGCGGCAGATCGTCGAGCAAGGCGTGAAAATAAGCGACATCGTCTCCCAAATGCTGGGTGACCTCTGGCGGAAGATTGCCCGCGTTGAAAGCCAGCATGGCGTTGGCGATGCCCGCCCCGAAGGGATACACGACCAAGAACCCGGCCTGATCGGCCTTGCGATTCATGCCGGTAAACAAAGCCATGATGTCGCCATTGATGGCGGCCCCGTGCAGAACCATGACCGCGGGGGCAGGCTTCGCGGCGTTGTACGACTCGGGCACGTACACCTTGTAGATGCGGACCTGATCGCCCACTTGGATTTGGTGCCGGTGCGTCTGGCCAGCCCAACTTTCCGCGGCAGGCAGCACGCCCAGGACCAGCCATAGCCAACGCCAGAGATTCATGCATTCGGCTCCAGAATTTGGCCGCGGAGATCGATGTTCCTCCGCCTACCTGGCAAGCTTCCCGCGTGCCGTCGAATAAATTGGTGCGCCTCGCCAATTCATTCTATCCTTCTCGGCCCTGTTCCAACACCTGCACGGCCTCGCCCATCCTGGCCGGATCGAGCAGGAATGCCAAACGCAGATCCCGTCGGGCTAGCCGCGTAGCCGGTGGCCAGAACTCGGCGATGAATTCGGCTTGCGTGGCCAGTCGCAAGTTGGCAAAGCCCAACTGGGATCCCCATTGCTCCAGATCGGTGAAGTTCACATCGCAAGTCAGGTCTTGCTGGCCGAATCGCTCAAAGCACGACGCCCCTTCGAATCGCTGCCGATGGAAATAGGCCCGGAGCGTTCCCCGAGGCCGACGGTGATACAATTGCTCAACGTGGTTGCCATAGTCGATGGTCAACAGCCGCCCTCGGGCAAAGGCCGCGGCCCAACTTTCCCACCACTGGGCGTACGCCAGATGGATTTCCACCTGTTGGCTGGGTCGATCGCGCCAGGGGGAATCCCAGACCGACGCCGGGTATCGCGCCAATCGCGACGCAACGTCGGCACGGCAATCGGCCGCCACTTCACGGAGAGTATCGCCGTGCGGTTCCAGAAAGATTTCTTGCCACTGGCTGCCGGTCGCGCGCAGCAGCACCGCCGGAAAAGCGTCGACCAACTCGTTCGAGAAAATCAGCGCCGCGCCCCCGGCGTGCTCCAAAGCCGAGACCAGGTCGCGATGCCAGTGAAAAGCGATCTTGAAGCCGAGCGGCCACCTGCGTGCCGCTTGAGAGCCTGTCCCCAGCAATTGCTGCTGCCGTTCCATCAGGACTGGCGACGATTCCACCAGGTGGTAGTGCAACCCTCGCCGGGCTCGCCAGGGCAAATGCCGGCAAAAGTTCCCCGCCAGAGCGCCCGTGCCCGGTCCCACTTCGATAACGTGCCAGTGGTTGCCATTCAGCACGCTACGCCGGTGCCGACTGGCCCAGCGGGCGATGGCGATGGCCAATGCCGGATGAAATTGACCGGCGGTGGTGAAATCCCCGGCGCCGCTTGCGGAACCGATCGCCGCGCGCCGCGCGTAATAGCCATGCTCGCGATCGTGCAGCGCCGCTTGAAGAAACGTCTCCGCCGGCAGTCGTTGGCCATGCTCGGCAAGCAGACGATTCAGCAATGGATGCACGACTCAGCAACCTCTGCGTTGCCGCGAGGCAGTGATTAGCCGGCATCGCCCAGCGATCTTTGCGCGTCGGTATTGAAACAACAATTCTTGCCCGGCGAAAACTACCGGCCAAAAGGATGGGTTTCCATGAATTGCTGGCGACCCCGCGTCGTCTCAAAATCGACCACGGCGGCCACGGCCATTACCGCCAACGTGGTGCCACAGACCAGACACCAGGCCACTCCCCAAGTGCAGGCGAGCGGCGTGAGCAGGCCGACCAGGCACAAACAGAGCCAAAAGAAGCGATGCCCAAGCGCTTGCCAGCGGGTTCCCAGACAAGCGCGGGCAATCAAACTGCTCGCCAGGCCAAGCCCATTCATGGCAGCCACGACGACGACAAACATGGTAAACGTCATTCTCAGCTCCCGGATTCCATTCACGGAAGAACTGGCAGGTACGGGTCGCCGCGGTAGCGACCTGGGTCGTCCCAAACTTTAGCAAAAGTGAAGCCGTTCACCTAGGCAGAAGCCGCTCCCGGCAACAAACCAACAATATTTGCCGAGTTTTCCGCAGCTAGCACCCGCGAAATTTTTTTTGCGAATTTGCCTGCACCGAGTTCCTGCGACAGATCGACCCCAAAACTTCAATTCATTTTGCAGATTTTTCAGACTTTGGTTCATGAGAATGCATGGAATAGCCGGGCCCTGGCAACGCTTCACGCACGGCGAGCAGCCGCTTGCTTCGCCACGTTCAAGCCGACCAGATCGTTCCATTTTTCCAGCAGGGCACGATAGCACGCTCCCGGCGTGCCCGAGCCGATGGGCTTGCCGTTGAGACGCGTCGCCGGCAGCAGGCAAAACGGCGTGCTCGTCAGCAGCACTTCTTCCGCGGCGGCCACGTCGGCCACGCTGAGGTCGGCTTCTTCCACGTGCCAGCCAATTTCTTCCGCCAGTTCGCGGGTGGCGTTCAGGCTGATACCAGGCAAGATGCGCACGGCCGGTGGAGAGATGAGTCGATCGCCCTGGCAGACCAGTACGTTGGCGGTGGCGGTTTCGGTAACGTGGCCGGCTTCGTCGGTGAGCAGCGCCCGCGCGGCAGAATCCTGCTTCGCCGCCTCGCGGTCGGCCAGATAGTAGTGCACGCGACTGCGGCATTTAAGCTCGGTGGGCCAGCAGCGATGGGAAGGCTGCACCACGTTTACGCTCGCCAGCGACTGGCCCGACTCGTATTTGCCGGCCCACAGTCGAAACGGCAGCGGAAAGGTGTGCATGGCCACGGTGGGACGCAGCGGAAAGTCGCCAGCCATGGGCAGGTATGGACCTGGCGTCACGAACACGCACAACCCCAAGTCGCCGCCGGTTGGCAACAAAGGGTAGTTGCGCGCCACCAACTCCGCGGCTGCGAAGGGAAACTCATCCAAACCCGGCTCTGGCTCCAGGCCGACAATCTCGAGCGAATGCTGAAGGCGGGCCAAGTGCTCATCGAGCCGGAACAACCGCCCGGCAAAAGTGCGCAGTTGCTCGGCGACGGTGGCCCCGAGCACAAATCCGCCATCGAACCATGGCAACACGCCCTGCGAGGCAGGCAAAAACTGGCCATTCAAGTAAACGCTGGGCTCGTTCATGGAACTGAGAATAGCGCTAAACTCCGCCGGCGACAAGGCGGCGACTGCTCGGCCCGCGATCAGCCTGGAGCGCCGAGAGCCCCGATCGCAGCGCGCACGCAGTTGGCGTCGAACACCCGCAGGCAGAGGCGCCTTTGGCGCATCAAACGAATGACACTCACCTTACGAACGAATTTCCCCCCTGGCGGCACGCGGCGCGGGAATTGCTTTCGTGGCAGGTCGTACCCATCGATCACTCGTTCCAGCGCCGCCAGGAGCAACCCAGGTCGCCTTGGGCGAAGGTTGCCTAGACCTCGCCGGCGTTGGCGAAACAAAACCATGACATACGCGAGAGGTTGTTATGCGTCGCAGACTTTATGCACAGTACGAACGTTCGGGTAAGGTCAAATATGCGCTGTTGGGCTGGCTGATTGGATTGCCGCTGCCCATCATTCTGTTGCTGCTATTCTTCCGCGGCTGCGACTTCTGATCGCCCGAGCCATTCCCCCCATGCCAAGACACCCAGCTGCCATAAAATCGGCTGGAAATTCAGGTGGAAACGGGGCAGTTCAAGTGGAATGGTAGCTGGCGGATGGCTCGCTTTGACCGGCAAGATTGTTCGAGCGAGCGGCATGCGCGGGAGAACCGCGTATTGCCGCCCGTTGAGTCGTCTGGCAGGGGGGCTGCCGCTTGCGGCAATGCTCCCCCCCATGGTGATTTCCCCTGCTCAAATCCGATCAAAGGTTTGTTCCCCGCTTGCGATTCGCTGTCCAAACAACGAAGCTAGTAGAAGGCTTGGAGGGAACGAGGGAAGACCACGGCGAGACAGCACACCGGCATGAGCGAATTAACCGCGCTACAAATCTTGGATTCCATCCAGCAGCGTGGACTGGTAGCCGACGACATTGTCGCCAAACTGCGGCAGCGCGTGAATGAACGGCCCGACGAAACCGGTCCCACGGCCCTGACTTCGTGGCTGGTCAAAAACAAGCTGCTCACGTCGTTTCAGGCCGACGAACTGCTGAACAACGGCGATACGGTGCATCGCGTGGGCGGCGCCCCGGCCGATGCCCCGATGGCCGAAATCCTGGCCGAGGATGACGCAGCCTTTGGCGGCGCGCTGGGCGGTGGTTTTGGAGGCGCCTTCGGCGGCGGAGGGCTTTCGCTGGCCCAACCGCGTTTGGGACAAAAACGCGTGGCGCAGGCGGCGAAGGTTAAGACCAACGTTTGGGATTCCAAGCTGATGTTGCTGGGCGGCGGCGGATTGATGCTGCTGTTGCTGGCCTTCGGATTGCTGTACTGGCTGATTGGCCGAGGTTCGGGCGATGAAGCCTTCAAGCTGGCCGAAGACGATTACAATGCCGGCAACTACACCCAAGCCATCGAAAAATACAATCGCTACCTGGAAAACCATGCCGGACATACCCACGCCGGACAGGCGCGCGTGCACCGGGGCTTGGCGCGGCTACGGCAGGTCACCAGCCGCCCTGCCGACTGGGCCCAATCGCTGGCCGAAACCGAAGCCGTGTTGCAAGAAATTCGCAAAGAGCGCGAGTTTTCCGACGCTCGGGCAGAACTCGCCACCGTGCTTCCCAAGCTGATCGATGGCTTGATCGCCCAAGCCCGTACCAAACAAGATCCGGCCCTGTTGGCCAAGGCCGACGAGGCCTTCAATCTGGTGCAAAACAACGCCTACGTGCCCAAGGTATTGCGGAACGAAGAGCACCTGCGGATTGCCGAGTCGCGGCGGGCCGAGGTGCAGCGAGAGCTCGATCGCGATCGCGAGTTGGCTGCTGCCATCGAACAGATCAACGCCGCCGCAACGCGTGGCGATACCGCCGTGGCGTATGCCATTCGCCGCGACCTGGTTCGCACCTATCCCGATCTCGAAAACAATCCCGAATTGCGCCAAGCCATTTTGGCCACCGCCGCGGCCGAGCAAAAAGCCGTGCAATTCGTGGCCCAGGTTACCGAAGCCCTGCCGGATGAACCCGACTCGGCCATCGCCGCAGTCACGGCGTTGGCCAGCACCAAGGGCAAGCCGGCGCCGGGTGTGGCCGGCCAGCAGGTGTTTGCCCTTGCCGCCGGCGCTGCGTACGGTCTCGATGCCGCCACCGGAGAGCTGTTATGGCGACGGTTTGTGGGCTTTGACACCGACTACTTGCCGTCGTTCGTGGGCGCGGCGAATAAGGAGGTGCTGCTGATCGATGCCGTGCGCAACGAGTTGATTCGCGCCGATGCCGCCACCGGCGCCGCCCGCTGGCGATTGCCGCTGGAAGGAGGGCTGCCGCTTTCCCCGGTTGTGGTGGGTGAAGAAGCCTGGGTAGCCACGCGCGACGGCCGCGTGTATCGGGTTCGTCTGTCCGACGGCCAGTCGTCAGGCTACTTCCAGTTGCCGCAACCGCTGCAGACGCCGCCTGTGGTGTCGGCCGATACGGGTTTGCTCTACCTGCCGGGCATGGAAGGCAACCTGTACGTGCTCGAAACCCGGCAGGAGCCAGCGTGTCGCAACGTGGTTTGCCTGGGACACGCACCCGGCACCATCGTCGCGGCTCCCACGTTAATCGACCGCGTGTATCTGCTGCTGGTAGAAAACACGGGTTTGAAGTACGCCACGCTGCGCGTGCTGCGGTTGACCGATGGTGGCGCTACGGTCGAGTTGGCACAGTCCGAACCCCTGGAAGGCCAGGTGCATTGTCCGCCGGTCCGCGAAGGCAATGCGCTGCTGGTCGCCACCAATAACGGAGGCCTGTACGTCTTTGCCATTGGTGACGAGCAGGGTGAAAAGCCGCTGGCGGCCGTCACCCGTCAGGCTGGGAGCGCCAGCCAAACGGTGGCTCCCAAGGTGCATTTGGATCGCGACAAACTGTGGGTGGCCGATCGCGTGCTGCAACACTACGCCATTCAAGAATCGACGGGGCAATTCACTCCCCTGTGGCAACGTTTCCCCGGCGATGTTTTTCTGCAACCGTTGCAAACCGCGGGGCCGGCGCTGGTGCACGCCCGACGGGTGTTGGGCAAACCCGGCGTGGTCATCGGCGCCACGGCCGCCGCCAGCGGTGAAAACTACTGGGAAACCACGCTGGCCGCCCCCAGCGCCACGGGGCCGTTGATCGATTCCGAGGCCCAAACCGTGGCCGCGCTCAGCTCCAGCGGAGGCTGGTTTGAAGTGCCCTTGCAAGAACTGGGGCAAGGGCAAATGATCTCGCGGCCTACCCAACAAGTAGCGCTCGAGCATGGACTGGCCACCGATTACCCGGTGAGTCAGTTCGACAAAGGGCGCTGGGTGCTGTCGCTGGCCGAAAATCGGCGAGAGATTCTGACCGCCGACCGCCACGAAGGGTCCATCCGATTGGCGTGGACGGCCCTCCCCGACGCGGTTAGTTTTCCGCCCGTCTCGCAGTCGGGCCGGTTGCTGGTGGCTGGCGTGCTGGGCCAGGTATTCTGCCTGGAACCCTCGTCGTGGCAGTTGGCGGGCGCGCCGTTCCAACCCCGGCTGGAGAATGGTCGCCGCTATGCCTGGCTGGGAGGATTGGTTTCGCGGACATTTCTCGAAGAAGCAGCAAACGCGGGCGGGGACGAAGCCCTGGACGGCGCGCCCTCGCACGAGTTGGGCACCTTTCTCCTGGCCGAGCGTGGCGGAGACCTGTTCTTGCTGGCCCTGGCCACCGAACCGATTCCGCATTTGGCCGTTCTGGTGCAAACGCGGTTGGAACACCCTTTGATTGGTCCGCTGGCCGAACTCGAATCGTTCGCGTACGCGGTCGACGACCAATTCAACCTGTTGGCGATCGAACGGCAAGGCCTCCAAACCACCACGGTTGGGCAACTGGCCGGTCCTCCGCGCTGGGGACCACAGGTGGTGGGCAATACCGTGCTCGTGGCGACCGAAGAAGACGAATTGCTCTGCCTGGATGCCAGCGGACAAATCCGCTGGCGGCAGCCGCTTCTCTCGGCCCCGTTGGCCGGCGCCCCCACCTTGCTGGGCGACGATCTCATTCTTGCTTCGGTCGAGGGAACCATTTGGAAGGCAGACCTCGCCACGGGCGACCCACACGGAAAGCTCGAAACAGGCGAACCGCTGGCGCGGGGAGCGATCGTGAATACCGCGGCAGAAACCCCTCGACTGCTGCTCACGGCCGCCGATGGATCATTGCTGCTGACGCCAGTGCCATAGCGGGCAGGGCTGGCTGAATTGGCGGGCTTGGTCCGTCCCAACGCTGTTTGACCGTGCCAGTGATGCTTCCCGGTTGCCGTTGCGTCTTGGCTTAATCTCTGCAGAACTTCAACGATCGGAGGTACAGCCCACCTTGTGGACGAGCAACTGCACTGCGCGGCACCGTCCACTCTGCTTTGCCTCGGTAGTTTATGCGCCGCACGAGCTGCCTTTGCCGAAATCGCCGCGGTCTTACACGGCACATCTGCGCAAACATTCGCCGGTAAGTTTTTCATAAATCATCAGGGCGAAGTGCGTTCCTCCAGCGAAACTCGGCGTTCCCGCAGTGGCGCCGATCAGCCAGAGATTGGAATAGGGTGATCGATAATCTACTTTTCCCGTATTGATGTGTTTTGGGGTGAGGCTGGCGCCGTAGGCGTTTCCTCTTGGCGCCAGGACAAACCGCTCGTTCGTCGCTGGACTGCCCGCGATGACCAAGTCCAGGTGCTGCCGCAACGCGGGAATGAAGTGCCGTTCGATCACGTCAAGAACTCGTTCCGTGGTCCTGTTTTTCTCGGTTTCATAGCGTGCTCGATCTTGTCGTCTCCATGAGGCAAAACGCTCGTAATTGCAGGGCGTGCAGACGACCAACTGGTCGCAACCTTCTGGAGCAATTTTCGCATCGCTGCCGTGCAAAGTGGGCGTGGACATGAATAGCATGGGGTTGTCGAGACACTCTTCTTCCAATTGCTCCTCGTAGCATCGGTTGATGTCATCATGCTGGTAATGCCAGAGGTTCCAGTTTCCAAAGCCGTATTCTCGCAATTCCAGTCCCCGCAAACCCAAGTACACAGTAAAGCTGCTTGCCGAGTACTCGTAGTTCAGGCGTCGGTCAAACCACCGGGGGAAGGGCGACGCCACGAGTTTTCGCAGAAGCTGGGGATCGCCATTATAAACAAAGTGACGGGCGGTATAGACGTCTCCGCTCTTGACGCGGGCCGCACATATTTTGCCGTCTTGTTCGTCCAGCGATCGCACCCAACTATTGAAATGAACCGAGCAGCCAGGCTGCCGGCCGATGAAATCAGCCAGCGTTTGAAAGAGATGGCGGTAGCCCTGCTTTGGCACATATGCACCTGCCGCATACCCACAGGTGATGGCAGCCTGCAATGCTAGGGAAGCCTGTTTCGGAGGCAAACCCAAATCACCGCTCTGTCCCGACAGAATCGATTGAATTTCCGTTGGGAAACCAAGATGCTGGAATAGATCGCCAGTCGTCCAGTTTCGGTAATGGATGAGATTATGGAACTGGAATGGGTGCGCCCAGAGTGTCGCTTTGTTGAACGCCGGGGGTAGTTCGTACAGCTCTTGGTTGAGGCCGCGGATCGTCGCAAAGTACGTCGCAATTTGGTCCTTGAAATCAGGATAACGTTGGGCGAGCAAGTCGCGATTATTCTCCAGTCCATGGACGAAATCGTAGCGAAACGACGGAAATCGCAGACGATCATAGCCATCTGGGTTGAGCTCGACGAAGTCGATTTCGTTTTCTAGTCCCAGGTGATGCAGCAAGATGCCGAATTCCTGGTCGGCAGCGCAATTCCAAAGGTAATGCAGTTCGGCGCAAAACGTGTATTCTCCGGATGAAAAACTGTGCCCATAGCCCCCAGGATACGCGTGGCGCTCCAGCAGGCACACACGTTCGCCGCGCCGGGCCAGCAGGGCCGCAGTCAGAATGCCGCCAATCCCTGAGCCAATAACGACATAGTCGAACTTCGCGTGGATCATTGGTTCGAATCCGAATCATTCGTGGCGCAAGGAGCCCAGGCTGGGCCCGGTGAACAGACAGGGAGTTTTCCGGGTCAAAAGTCGGTCAAGCTCTTGGGGGGCCACGCGGCCCGCAGGGCGTTGAGCACCGCCAGCACGTCAATGACTTCTTGAATGACGGCGCCGGCGACGGGCGGCAGGTACCCGAAAGCCGCGAAGCCCATGCCGATCACGCTGAGGGCCATGCCGCCGACCGCGCTTTGCAGGGCGATCCGGCGCATGCGGTCGCCGATGTGCAGCAGTTCGTCCACCTTGCCGAGCATGTTGTCCATCAGCACCGCGCCGGCGGCTTCCACCGTGACTTCGCTGCGCTGCCCCATCGCCAAACCGACGGTGGCGGCGAGCATGGCGGGAGCGTCGTTGATGCCGTCGCCCACATAAACCGTGGGAGCTTTGGCCGTTTCGGCCCGCACGATCACCAGCTTTTGCTCGGGGCTTTGCCCGGCATAAACGTCTTCAATGCCCACCTGTTCGGCCAGGTACTCCACCTCCGACAGCCGATCGCCGGAAACCAGCATCAGCTTGCCAAAGCTGTGCTTGGGAGCGAGATGGTTGATGAAGGCGGCCCCTTCTTGCCGGGGTTCGTCGCGAAAACGATACGTGGCCGCGTAATCGCCGTCCACTAGCACCAGGCACTCGAGCCCTCCGCCTGTGGGCGGAAGCGCCGCAACGAGCTGCGGCTGCGTAGCGGCCACGAGTTTGCGGCTGGTGATTTGCACCTCGCGGCCGTCGATCTGGCCCACCAGCCCTTGACCGGGCTCTTCGCGCACGCGGCTGGCCGTGAGCAGCGGCAGGTTGCGTGCCTGGGCGGCGACAATCACTGGCGCAGCCAAAGGGTGCTTTGAATACTGCTCGACGCTGGCCGTCCATTTCAGCACGTCGTCGGGCGTGAACTGCGGCGACACGCGTTCTTCCACCAGTTGAGGTTCGCCATAGGTGAGCGTGCCGGTCTTGTCGAAGATCATGGTTTGGCAGCGGCCGATCTGCTCCAGCACGGCCGGGTCGCGAATGATGATGCTGCGCCGCGCGGCCAGCGAGATCGAGCCGATGATCGCCACGGGAATCGCAATCAGCAAAGGGCACGGGGTCGCGATCACCAGCACCGCGAGGAAGCGAATTGCCTCGCCGCTGCCCAGCCAGGCGGCCACGGCAATCGCCACGGCCAGCGGAGTGTAAAAGGCTCCCAGTTGATCGCCCAACCGCCGCAAGTGCGGGCGCTGCTGCTGCGATTGCTCCATCACCTTCATGATGCGGGCGTAGCGCGAATCGATGGCCAGCCGCGTGGCCGAAATGGTCAGGGCTATCTCGCCGTTGATGGCGCCGGAGAGAACTTCGGAGCCAACCGATTTGGACACCCGATACGGCTCGCCGGTCAGATAGGCTTCGTCCATCGAGCCATGGCCGGCAACCACGACGGCGTCGACGGGGCAAATTTCGTGCGGCAACACCACCAGGGTATCGCCTACCTGCACTTCCGAAAGCGGCGTGTCGACCAGTCCCGAGTCGGTCTGGCGATGGGCGACCGAAGGCATGCGTTTGGCCAGGGCGTTGAGCACCGAGGAAGCCCTGCGAACGGCAAACGCCTCGAGGGCTTCGCCGCCGGAGAGCATGAGCACCACCAGCGTGCCGGCCAGGTATTCCTCGAGCAGCACGGCCGTGACGATGGAGATGCCGGCCAGCAAATCGGAGCCGAACTCGCGCCGCAACAATTTAACGGCCAGCTCCACCACCAGCGGCAATCCACCGACGATGAGCGCGATCCACAAGGCAATTTGGGCGGCGGGAAGGGGGACATCGGCCCCGAAAACCATTCCCAAATAAGCGCCAATGCACGCCACGGCGAGCGCGGCAATGACAAAATGACGGCGATCCCAGAGGATTACCATCCATGCGTTGTCGCCGCGCACTTGCGATGTTCTCCCGCCGGGGCAAGCCTTGAGAACCTGTCCGAAAACCGCCCCGGCACGTCGTGCGGCCGGGGACTTTGGATGCGAGATCAGGTTTTCGGACCGGCTCTTAAATCAATTCTGGCAGCGGCGACGCGGTTTCTTCGAGCAGGTATTGCGGCCGGCCGCTGAGGTCGGGCAGGGTGACGGTGGAAGCGTCGATGCCCAAGTTGCGGTACAGCGTAGCATAAACCTCGGAGAACGTAACGGGGCGAGCGACCGCTTCGCCGGCCAAACGATCGGTAGCGCCGATCACCTGTCCGGTTCGCATGCCGCCTCCGGCAAGCAAGGCGCAGTTCACACGGGGCCAATGATCGCGGCCCACCTGGGCGCTGATTTTCGGCGTGCGGCCAAATTCGCCCCAAATCACCACGCTGCAATCGTCAGCCAATCCTCGTTGGTGCAGATCCTCCACCAGGGCGCTAACGCACTGGTCGAAGACCGGGAAGTCTTCCGCCTCGCGCTTGAAGATGGAATTGTTGCCGCCGCCGTGCCAATCCCATTTGCTGTAATTCAGCGTAACGATGCGGGCGCCGGCTTCGATCAAACGCCGGGCGAGCAGCAGACTTTGGGGAACGCGGGGCGCGCCGTTGCCATCCATGAATTTGGTGGGATCGCCGGTGCCATATCGTTCGACGACGGCGGGGTCTTCCTGCGAAAGATCGAGGGCGTCGGCCAGACGGCTGGAAGTGAGCAGGCTCATCGCCTGTTGGGTGTAAGCGTCCATCCCTGTCATCATGCCCGAGGCGTCCACGTCGCGGCGGAAACGATCCATGCCCGAGAGCAAGGCTTTGCGATCGGCCAGGCGATCGAGCGAAATACCGTTGAGCACCAGGTCGTCGCGAGTGGGGCCGGTAGGACGGAACGGGTTGTAAGCCGGACCAAGGAAGCCGGGCCCTGGCTCGTTGTAAGGACCGTGCGTACAGGTGTAGCACAGGCTCACAAAGGGTGGGGTGGTTGCCGAGGGCGAACCTTGCAGCCGGGCTACCGCCGAACCGAATTGCGGCCAACCGCCCGACGGCTTGGTCGCTCGCGGCGTATGACCGTTGAATACCTGAAAGGCGTCGTGGCCCGATTGCGAGCCGACGATCGAGCGAATGGGAACCAGTTTGTCGGCCATCTGTGCCAGCTTGGGGAAAGCCTCGCAGATTTCCATGCCGGGCACGTTGGTCTTGATGGGCCGCCAAGGACCGGCAATTTCTTGCGGAGCCTCGGGCTTGAGGTCGAACATGTCCTGATGCGGCGGTCCACCAACCAGGTAAATCATGATGACCGATTTGTTGCGTTTGCCGGTTGCCGATTTGTCCTCGGCTTGCAGCAATTGCGGCAAACTCAAGCCAGCGAGGCCCAAGCCGCCCACCCGCAGGAAGTTGCGGCGCGAAACGCGATCACAAAAGGATTTGGTCTGTGGATTTCCGAGCAGGGTGAGCATAGCAAGTGTTCTCCGGCGGCATGATGGCTCGCAAGCAGTCCTGCTAACATATCAACCCCAGTTGATTGCTGCTACAGAGAAATGGCCTTTTGGCCAGATTTCGACCCCCCGGGGATGCCAGTTGAGCGAGCAGGCACAACCTGGACCGAGCAATTGGGCAGGATGGATTTACTCCCCGGTTGGGTGCGTCGGGGCCGTCGAAATCGGCTCTACCGCGGCGCGGCTCGCAAGCGTTGGACCACTTCGGCCACGTGATGGACGGCGAAGTCGATTTCTGCCGCAGTGGTGAAACGTCCCAATCCAAACCGCAAGCTGGCGCGAACCCGGTGGTCGGGGCAGCCTAGCGCCCGCAGCACGTGACTTGGCTCCGGATTTGCAGAAGTGCAAGCACTTCCAGAACTTACCGCCACCTCAGTCAATCCCGTCATCAAGGCTTCGCCATCCACGCCGTTAAAACTCACGTTCAGGTTGCCGGCTAATCGCAAATCGGGGGAGTCGAGCGGGGGGCCGTTCAGGACCACATCTGCCAGGCGGCCGGTCAGGCCGTCGTAAAGTTGCTGACGCAAAGTCTGCAAGCGCAGCGATTCGGTGCCCATTTCGTCGAGCGCAATCTCCACGGCTTTGGCCAGGCCCACTATTCCAGGGGTGTTCAAGGTGCCGCTCCGGCGCCCGCGTTCCTGCCCTCCGCCATCGATTTGCGGGGCAAGGATGCTTTGGCTTCCGCGGCGGCGAACGAACAGCGCCCCCGCGCCTTTGGGTCCATACAATTTGTGCGCGGAGAAGCTGAGCAGATCGACGTTCAGCTCGGCCACGTTGACGCGGATTTTCCCCACGGCTTGGGTGGCGTCGCAGTGCAGCAGAATACCCCTTTGGCGGCAAACGCGGCCGAGGTTGGCCAGCGGTTGAATCACGCCAATTTCGTTATTGGCCAACATGATCGAAACAAGCAGGGTATCGTCGCGCAACGCGGCAATCGCCCGGTCTTCGTCGATCATGCCTGGTAGGGAGCTGCCGACCGGCGATACGTCCAGCAGAGTCACTTCGTATCCGCGGCGGGCAATACGGGCGAGTGGATCGAGCACGGCCTTGTGTTCGGTTTTGACGCTCACCAGGTGGCGCCGCCGGGAGTCGTGGCTCGCGGCTTCGCACACGCCCCGCAGGGCCAGGTTGTTGCTTTCGGTGGCCCCGCTGGTGAACACGATTTCGCGAGGGTTCGCGCCGATGGCCGCGGCAACGGTCGCCCGGCTGGTCTCGACCGCTTCGGCCGCTTTCCAGCCATAGGCGTGGTTGATGCTGCCGGCGTTGCCAAAGTGCTCGGTGAAATACGGCAACATGGCCGCGAGTACCCGCGGATCGACCGGCGTTGTGGCGTGATGGTCGAGATAGATCATGTGAACGAAGAGGACTTGGCCGCTGCAAGCGGGAGGTGGCTTGTGGCGTGACGGTAGGCGGCGTGCCTCCTTCAGAAGCCAAGCACCTGAATCTCGGTAACTCCGCTGGCGCCGTCATCACGCCATACACTGCGGGGTTCGATCTTGATGTACCGCCCTCTCACAAAGGGAACCGGAAGTGTCACGCCGTAATCGGTGGAGTCCATCCGACCAGGGGCCATCGGCACTTGGCCTTGGGCCACGGGGTTGACCAGTGACCGGGTTTCGCTGACGAACAGATCGACGTCCTTCCATCCTCGATGGGTTTTGCCCGGCAGGTTGTAGTTCCAGATGCGCACGCCGGAAACGGTGCGCACCTCGCCCAGGTCGAGGACGATGAGCGGTCGTTTGCCGCTGGGGTATTGCCACATTTGCCGGACGTCGACCACGTTCCAATGTCCGTCGACGGCCGCGGTCGCCGGGGCTTCTTCGCTGCTGTAACTGCTGTGCGAAACCTCCTTCACCGGCAGCACCGGCGCATCGATTTGCCCGGTGACAATGGCCAGCACCAGCGCCGCGTCGCGCTCGGGTGTTGATGGATTGTCCGGGGATCGGGCAATGATTTCTTGCAGTCGGGCAGGCAGCGCCGCCAGGTGCGCGGCCACTTGGCCATCGACCATGTCGCCGGGCAAATTGCCCATCGCCGCCAGATCGGTTTGATCGTGGAACTGGGCAGCGTGGCAAATCGCCCGGATCGCCGGAGCCAAACTTCGTCCATCCCGAAAAACCAGTGGCAGCAGCACGACCACGGTTTCCGGAGGCGGATCGTTGCACACCGCCAGCGCATTCAGCACGGCGACCTGCTGGCACGGCATTTCGCCCAAGCAGGCGAGGATGGGCGCCACCACGCCGAAGGCTGCCCCGCCGCAACAGGCTCGATTCGCGGCGACTGGTTCCAATTCGAGCGCCAGCGCCAACAAACGGGGGCCGGCGCCGGGGTAGGCCAATCGCCGCACCTCGCGAATGGCCGCTGGCCAGGCCGCGGATTGCCGGGGATTTTCGAGCACACCCAAAATGCCTGGCACCACGCGGTCGGGATAGTTGAACACGCGAAGCACCTCCAGGCTGTTGGCCACCAGCCTGGGGTTATCGCTCCGCAGGGCCTGCAGCAGCATTGGCAGCGCCACCTCGGCCTCGGCCAGCAAATGGCTGCGGGCCGTGCGAACAGCATCGCGATCGTCGGATTCCAGCGATCGGATGTGCGGCATGAGTTCGCGTCGCGTGCGTATTGCGACTTCGATCGATTCCAACAACTTTTCCGCGCGCTGCTGCTGATCGGCGGTGGGCACCGAACACAACACGTCGTCGACCGCTTTGCGCGCCGCTGGCAAATCACCCTGGGCAAAGTAACGAGCCGACTCTTCCAGCAACACGTCGCGACGTTCGTGGTTGCGCAATTGAAGCTGCACATCGAATGCTTCATGCAGTTGGCTCAATCGCCGCTGCTGCTGGTCGTTGAGCTTTTCGAACGACTCGTTGGCGGCCGCGAGCGAGGACCGGGCGGCATCGAAGTCGTTGGCCGCCAGCTGTTCGTCAATCTCGTCGAGGCGAACATTCCAATCAATGGCGACTGGCGGTGTCGGTTGCTGACGTTCGGCAGGCTGCGCGGGCGACGAGCGGCGCACATCGGGCTTCGCGATCGGCCTGGGCGACTGCTGGTCGCCACCGCAGCCCCAGCTGGCGAAAACGCATAACATTGCTCCCGCCAAGATGGTTCGCCGCGCGATCGTCGAAGTTAACCGATCCATGGTGACGTGATTCAAATGGCAGGCGGGAAACAGGGCGGAGGGCAGGATTACGATCATCGTTGCATATCAGCCATCGTTTATCATAGTCCTCTGGCCGACAATATTCAAAATTTCCGACGTCGAACCAACCTGCTGGTAAGAACAACTTCGCTGCCAAAAAGACCCACCTGCAGCGGCAGCGCGGTTATAATCCGTAACTATCCAAACCATTTCGGGGGGGTCGTTCCATGCTGACAGCGGTCTGCGGCTCGCCATTCTCGCGTCGCCAGTTTCTCGCCACCGCCGGGGGCGGACTGGGCGCCATTGCCCTGGCGGCCCTGAATGCCGAATCACAGGCCAGCGGACCGATTGCCAGAAACCCGCTGGCGGAACGCGTGCCCCACCGAAAGCCGAGGGCAAAACGCGTGCTCTGGCTATTCATGCACGGCGGACCGAGCCATGTGGATTTGTTCGACCCCAAGCCAGAGCTAACAAAGTACGCCGGACAACCACTGCCGGACAGCTTTGGCGATGTGATGACGCGTCGCAAGGTGGCGGCCAATCCGCTGCTCGGGCCGGTCAAACCGTTCCGGCCTCGCGGAAACTCGGGCCTGGAGATCAGCGATTTTCTGCCGCAGATCGCCCGGCACGCCGATAAGCTCTGCGTGATTCGCAGCCTGCACGGCGACAGCGTCAATCATCCGCAGTCGGTTTATCAAATGAACACCGGCAGCATATTGATGGGCAAACCAAGCGTGGGAAGTTGGATCGCCTACGGATTGGGCACGGCCAATCAGAACATGCCGGCGTTCATTGTGATGACCGACAAGGGAGGCGGCATCAAAGGGGGACCGCCCGCCTGGGGAAGCGGCTTCTTGCCCGCCACGTACCAGGGCACGCTCATGCGGGCCGATCAGCCGCCAATCTTGAACTTGAAGCCGCAACCGCGAATTTCTGCGGAACAGCAAACGGCCACGTTGGACCTCGTGCAGCAAATGAACCGCCGCCACTTGGCCTCGCGCGGCAACGACGACGAACTGGCAGCCCGAGTGGCCGCTTACGAATTGGCATTTCGGATGCAAGCCGCGGCGCCCGAGTTGGTCGACATTTCGCAAGAAACGGCCGCCACGCATTCGCTGTACGGCATCGACCATCCTCCAACGCGCGATTTTGGCGTGCGCTGCCTGCTTGCGCGGCGGATGCTGGAGAGTGGCGTGCGGTTCGTTCAGCTTTACTCGGGCGACACCGGCGGCTGGGACGCCCACAACAACGTGGCCAGCAACCATGCCAAGTACTGCGAAGCGACCGACCGGCCGATCGCCGGTTTGCTCACCGACCTGGCCCAACGCGGCTTGCTGGACGACACGCTGGTGATCTGGGGAGGCGAGTTCGGCCGCATGCCGATGAGCGAACAAGGTACGGGTCGCGACCACAACCCCTGGGGCTATTGCTGCTGGCTGGCCGGGGCGGGCGTGCGCGGCGGTTATGCCCACGGTGCGACCGACGCCGTGGGCCTGAGAGCCGAAACCGACAAGGTCCACGTTTCGCAGTTCCACGCCACGTTGCTGTATGCGCTCGGCCTGGAACCAGAGCGACTGACCTGGAGCCACAACGGTCTCGAAGAAAAATTGACCGGACCCGCGGGGGCGGAACCGGTAACCGAGTTGTTTGGGTAATGGTTTCTTGCGTGCTGGCATCTCCGCAAGCTGCAGGGAGGTTGGTGCAATCAACGTCGGCATCCGGGTGAGCGGTCTTCCGAATTCCGCGACAGGGACACCAGCCGCCGTCCATTGGATTGATTCGTGTTCTTGACGGTCCTGCTGGGTGAAAACAATCTTAGATTCGAAGTGGCAAACAGGAATTTCTACCGTGGCCTTGCTGAAATATCGCGAGTTTCCGAATTCAGCCCCATTGGCGGCGTGGCTGCTGATTTTTGCTGGCGCCGTAAACGGTGTGTTCGCCGAAGAGCACGCCGTGATTTCCGAATCGCCGATCACCGACAGCGATCGCGACCATTGGGCGTTTCGCCCGCTGCGTCGACCGGAGTTGCCGGCAGTTGCCGGTGGGGATTGGCCGGCCAATCCGATCGACGTCTTCATTCTCGCCCGGCTGGAAGGCAAAGGCATCGCACCGCAGCCAGCGGCCGACAAGGCCACGCTCTTGCGGCGGCTGCACTTGGATATGATTGGGTTGCCGCCCTCGCCGGAGGAAGTGGCCGCGTTTGTGGCGGACCGTTCGCCTGACGCGTACCAGCGCGCGGTCGACCGGTTGTTGGCGTCGCCCAGCTATGGCGAGCATTGGGCTCAGTTCTGGCTCGACTTGGCGCGCTTTGCCGAGACGGACGGGTTTGAGCACGACAAGGAGCGGCCCGGAGTGTGGAGGTATCGCGATTGGGTGATCGACGCCTTCAACTCCGACCTGCCGTACGATCGCTTCGTGGCCTTGCAGCTTGCCGGCGACGAATTGCAGCCTGGCGACGAAGCGGCCCGGACAGCAACAGGCTTTTGCCTGGCCGGACCCGACATGCCCGACCTGAACCTGCAGGCCGAACGCAAATCGGACCTGCTCAACGAATTGACCGGTACGGTGGGCGCGGTGTTCTTGGGTTTGCAGTTGGGCTGCGCCCAGTGCCACGACCACATGTACGATCCGCTGAGCCAATTGGATTTTTTTCGGCTCCGGGCCGTATTCGAGCCGGCGGTCGATTTGAAAGGCCACACGTTCGCCGAGAGCAAGCAAAACGTGCCCGTCAGCCATTTGCTGATCCGCGGCGACTTTCGCCGGCCCGGCCCCGAGGTTGGGCCCGCCGTGCCGCGGATTGCCGATCTCTGGCAAACGAAGTTGGAACCGATCGCCCAGAATGGACACTCCACGGGCCGCCGCGCGGCGTTCGCCCGCTGGCTGACGCGGGCCGATCATCCGCTTACCAGCCGGGTGATGGTCAACCGGCTTTGGCAGCAGCACTTTGGACGCGGCCTGAGCGCCACGCCCAGCGATTTTGGCGTGATGGGCGATGCTCCCCTGCACGGCGAGTTGCTTGACTGGCTGGCGGTGGAATTCGTGGATGCTGGCTGGAGCATGAAGCATATCCATCGATTGATTGTGAACTCGGCCACGTATCGACAAGCGAGCCGAATGCAAAGCGACGAGGACTCGGCCGTATGGGAAGCGGCCGTGGCGCACGATCCGAATAACCTTTATTGGTCGCGCTTTCCGCGGCGGCGACTGAGCGGGGAAACCATTCGCGACGCGATGCTGGCTGCGGCGGGTTCGCTCTCTCGCGTCGCGGGGGGAGAGAGCGTGCGTCCGCCGCTTCCGCCCGAGGTGGTGCAAACGCTGCTCCGCGCCGATCATTGGAAGGCGAGCGAAGCCGAGGCCGATCACGCGCGGCGGAGCGTGTACATCTTCGCCCGGCGTAATTTGCGGTACCCCATTTTCGAGGCGTTCGATCGCCCCGCGGCGACCGCCACTTGCGACCGACGGCAAACGTCGACGACCGCCCCGCAATCGCTGTTCCTGCTGAATTCGGAGTTTTCGCTGGAGGCTGCCCGACGGTTGGCTGGCCGACTGCTGGCCGAGGCGGGCAACGAGCCGACGGCGTGGATCGAGCGTTGCCACGAGTTGGCGCTATCGCGGGCTCCAAGCGGCGACGAGCTGACCGACTGCCGGGCGTTTCTCCAAGCCCAACCAGCGCGACTGGCCGCCGAGCAGCGCGGGCAAAGTGCGTGGGCGCTGCCGATTCCGTTGCCCAACAACCTCGAACCAGCGCTGGGAGCGGCACTGGTCGATTTCTGCCTGGCGATTTTCAACGCGAGCGAGTTTTTGTACCTGGAATAGCGGTGTGCGGCCGATTGTGGGCCGGTAGTACTGCGGAACGGAACCGGAACGGGGGAGGTTGAGGAATGCGCCCCGGGGCGCTGCGGAACACCATGGTAAAGTTGCGGGAAGAGAAAAAGCGTTCCGGCAAGTGCAAATGGAGGTCGTTGCATTACGCGCTGCGTGACAGGGGCGTTGGCACGCATCGGGGCCGAGCGGCGTAAATCATATTGAACATTTTGTTTGTAGATTGGCGGCGGTTTTTTCTGACGGGGGCGTGTCACGGAACGCGTTACGAAATGGACGTGGCGGGAGCGCCGCGGGGAGCGTTGGAAAATTCAATGGGCCAGTTGGGAGCAGCGAGGGAGGCGAAGCGAGGGCTATAGGGGATTAGGACGCGGGATTGCGTGATATGGTGGCGCGATGGGCATTGAGTTAATGCTACCAGAAATCTCCGCCCCGCTGAATGCATGAGTGCGGTGCAAGAGTCGCTATTTTCCACCGCAAGATGAAAGGCTGACCGACGCGGTGCGGATTGGTTTGGCGATGAATTCCGCGATGCAGAATCGCGAATCCGCGCGGTCGGTCGTCGCCCAGAACATGGTAATCGTGAAACGGCCGTTGCAAGGAACCGCCGTGCGCTCGCTTTTCCAACATTAATCCATGGAAGTGCGAACGGAGTTAATTATGGCAACAATCGCGTGTCCTAATTGCCAATCAGCGTTAACAATCGACGAATCATTCGCCGGTCAGGCGCTTCAATGTCCTTTTTGCAGCCACCAGTTTGTCTTGGCGTCTCCGCTGACGCCCCAGAAGCCGTTCGAACCGCCGATCGCATCCACTCCCACATACAATACGACGGTGAGTGCTCGCTTCAAAAAGTCCAGTTCGATACTCGATGCCATCCTTGATTTTCGATTCGAAAAGTACGTTACACCGGTGATCATAAGAATCACTTGGATCTTGACGTTGATCATTGCGGCGATGTTGTTGATTTTCCAGCTGTATGTTGACGTTGCTTCCTTATTTCCTGAATCGCCGTCGGCAACGGCCCCTCCATCGGACTTCGAGTTCCGTCCCGACGGTCGAGTGGTCGATAAGTTGGTTCAGTTCGGTTTCTTCTTGGTCCGATACACGGGGATTTTCATGGCGCTGCTTTGGGTTAGGGTGTGGCTGGAAACGATGATTGTCCTTTTCAATATTGCACAATCTTTGATTTCGATCGACCGCAAGACCAGAGGCTAGCCAACTTATGGCAAGCATTGTGCCTGCTGCAATGCGAGCGGGCTGGGTCGCACGCGGTAATACCGAGCAAAGGATACGCCACCTAACCCGATGCTCAACAGCCGTGGATCCCTGTGCCATCTTCCCCCCCGTACAATTCATTGCCGCTGGCGATATAATCTTGCGCGTACACCGCTGGCTGTCGCGTCTGCCTGGCGATTCCCCCCCGTTGGTCTGTTCTGCCCATGATTCTGCTGAATGTTGTCGACGTCAAGAAGCGTTTTGGACCCGAGCCGGTGCTCGATGGCGTCACGTTTGAAACGCGGCCCGGCCAGCGGATCGGGCTGGTCGGTCCCAACGGGTGCGGCAAGTCGACGCTGATGAAGATCCTGGTCGGCGACGAAGAACCCGACGCCGGCGTCGTCGAGCGGCACCCGAGCTGCACCATCGGGTATTTGGAGCAGCATCCCGAGTTCCCCGCCGGGCAAACGCTGTGGGAAGCGGCCTTGGAAGGCATGGCCGACCTGTTGCAAATGCAGCGCGATTTGGAAACAGTCGCCCATGCCATGGCCGCCGCCGACGACGAGAGCGAACATGATCGGCTCGCCCGGCGTTTCGACCGCTTGCAGCACGAGTTGACACAGCGGGGAGGCTACCAGATCGACCACCAGGTGGAACGGGTGCTCGATGGGCTGGGTTTTGCCCGGACGGCGTTTACGCAGCAGGTGCAGCAATTGAGCGGAGGACAGCAAAACCGGCTGATGCTGGCTCGGCTGCTGCTGGCGCTGCCCGACGTGATGCTGCTGGACGAGCCGTCGAACCATTTGGACCTGGAATCGACGCGGTGGCTGGAAGAGTTTCTGTCGCAGACCGAGAAGGCGGTGATCGTGGTCAGCCACGACCGCTATTTCTTGGACAAGGTGACCAACCGCACCTTGGAACTGTACGCCGGCACGGTCGAGGCGTACCCGGGCAATTTTTCGGCGTACTGGCGGCAGAAGGCCGAACGGCTGGAGGTGCAGCGGCGGACGTACGAGAAGCAGCAGATCGAGATTGCCAAGGCCGAGGACTTTATTCGCCGCAACCATTACGGCCAAAAGAGTGCCCAGGCGGAGGATCGCCGGAAGAAGCTGGAACGGATCGAACGCGTGCCGCCGCCGCGCGAAATCGCTTCGCCGCCCATCGGGTTTCCGCCTGCCACGCGCACCGGCGACGTGGCGCTGAGGGTGGAGGGTTTGGCCAAGGCGTACGATCGGCCGCTGTTTCGCGAGCTTTCGTTTCAGATCGAGCGCGGGCAGCGGTGGGGCGTGATCGGTCCCAACGGCACCGGCAAAACCACCTTGCTGCGCTGCATTGTGGGCGAGATCGAGCCCGACGCGGGGCAAACCCGGCTGGGGACCGGCGTGCGGGTGGGGTATTTGGATCAGCTCACGGCAGGGCTCGACTTCGAACAGCCGGTGGTGGAAGCGATTCGGCCGCCGCACAAGGAATTCAACGAACCGCAGCGGCGCGACATGCTGGCCAAGTTTGGGATTACGGGCGACGCCGTGTTCCAAAAGGTTTCGAGCTTGAGCGGCGGCGAGCGGAGCCGGGCCGGCCTGGCGAGGCTGGCGTCGATGGATTGCAACGTGCTGGTGCTGGACGAGCCGACCAACCATCTCGACATTTGGGCCCGCGATTCGCTCGAGCGGGGCTTGAAGAAATTCGACGGCACGCTGCTGTTTGTGAGCCACGACCGTTATTTTTTGAACCAGATCGCCGATCACTTGCTGGTGGTGGAAGGGGACCGGTTCCGGGTGATCGAAGGCAACTACGACACGTATTTGCACTTTGTTTCGCAAGGGATGGCGGGCGGGCAGCCTGGCGAGCGAAGCGCCGTGGCGGCCACGTTATCGAGCCCGACTTCGGATGGGCGCGGCGGCGCGAGCAAGCCTGCCGAGAAAGCGGCGCCAGCCGCGGCGTCGGCCGAAAAACCGGGCAAGCGCAAGCGGCGGTATCCGTACCGCAAAGTGGCCGACCTGGAAGCCGAGATCCAGCAGCGCGAGCAAGAACTGGAGCAACTGCAAGCCACGCTGGCCAGTCCTGAAGTGTTTCGCAAGGGGAGCAGCATCCGGCAAATCCAGGCGCAACTGACCGAAACGCAAGAGGCCCTGGAAACGCTGTACGACCACTGGGAAGAGGCGCTGGAGCTGAACTAGGATTGATCGCAGCGGTTCTTACTGTGCTTGGCATCCGCTACTTGATGAAATCCAGACGGCTACTCCAATCCCAGCGTTTTCCGGAAGCCGTAAAGCGGTTGCAGGTAGGTTTCCAGCGGCAGGCCGTCCACGGTAGCCTGGCAGGTGCGGGTCACGCCGTCCACGGCGCCTGCTTCGGCAACAATGGTTTCGACCAGTCGGCGCTGGTCGTCGAGGTTCCAAGGGCGGGCCAGGTTGCGGCGGCCCGCCAACGCGCAGACCGCCAGGGCCAGAGCATAGCCGCCCCAGTTGCTGACCCCGGCGAGAATGGCGTGGGTAGTGGGAATGCGGCAGACGACGCGAGCGCTGGGGCCGAAGGCAATCGCCGAGCGAAGCACATGCCAGGGAAAGCAGCCCATGCCGATCTCGTTGCCGCCGTCGGCGATGCCGATGGTGGCGATGTCGGGGCGGTTGGCCGCGACCTCTTCGAACAGCCGATGGATTTTTGCCGTGTGGGCGTTGATCGACTCGCCGCGCATGTTGTGGCACAGATTGCGGTCTTCGCTGGGAACTTCCCGCTCGAACTCGGCTTCGAGTGACGAAGTGGGCGAGGCGGCGAACGAGGAACCGCGGCGAATCGACTCGGCGTTATGGCTGGGGCCGGCCCTTTCGATGGCGATGAGGTGGCTGGTCCGCTGCCCCGGCGGCGAACCCAACCATGCTTGCACAAACTGGTCGGATTGGGTGTTGGTATCGGAGGCGTTGCTGACGCGGTGGGGGTGCGCGGCATCGGCCGACTCAAAGGGAAACTCGCACAGGCAGCTAGCCGACAATTCCAGGGCATCGCAACCAGCCTGCAGGGCGGGCATCGCCACGGAGTCGGTGATCAAGGTGACTTCGCGACCCAGCGACATCAGTGCCCGTGCCAGGTAGAGCGCGCCGGGCGGCCCATCGGTTTCGGCCGTTCCGCCGTGGGGGGTGGGAACCCAGAACCCCGTGACAATGGCCACGGCCCCGGAGTGGCTGGCCAGGCTTTCGGCCGCGGCTTGCAATTGCCCCGCGGCCAGCGGTTGGCCTTGATGCCGGTAGGTGGAAACACCCCGCGCGCCGGGATCGCGCCACAGCAGTTCTTCGAGTTGGTCCCAGGCGATCGACATCATTGGCAACGTTTGGACTCAAGGGCGGATTTCCCCGCGCCTGTTGGTTGGTCGAATCATCTTAGAACAGGGGCTGAATCGGGCGCTAGCTGCCGGCGGGCTTGTCCGCGGGGTCGGGCACGCGCACCTGAATTTCATCGCCCACCACGCGGACTTCAAAGTGATCGACCTTGAGCTTGGGGTTGTCGCACCAGGTGCCGTCGCACACACTGAACCGCCAGGCGTGCCAAGGGCAACTCACCGCGCCATTGTGGACCTCGCCCGCCGCGAGCGAGGCTCCCATGTGAGGGCAGAAATCGTCAATGGCGAAGTACGTTCCTTGCACGTTGAACACGGCCACCGTGCGATTGCGAACGGGGAAGGCTTCGCCTCGTCCCTCGGGAATCGAGCCGACTTTGGCTACCGTAACAAACTCACTCATAATGCGGGGGGGCGGGAAGGAATGGAGGGGGCGGGGTGGTTGAATAAGGGACTGCGTAAAGCGGAGTCTCATCCAAGCGGGGACGAAAATGACGGCGGGTCGCAGGATTACTCGGCGCTCTTTCCGCCAATCGAAAACAAGTGGCGATGCGTTCGCAAAATGAGGGCGCCGTTGACGACGGCTGGCGTGGCATGGCATTCGTCGCCCAAGTTCACCCGACCGAGTTCTTCGTATTCGCGGGCAGCCGCCAGCACAAGCACTTCGCCATCTTCTGAAACATTATACAGTTTTCCGCCCACGCAGATCGGCGAGGCCATATACGTTCCCCCGATTCGCCGCTGCCAGAGGGTCTTTCCCGTGGCCACCTCGCAGCAGGTGACAATGCCGTTATCGGCCCAGAGAAAGAGCAAGTCGTCGAGCACCAGCACCGAGGGAATATGCGGCGCGCCGCGTTCCAGATGGTAAACCTCGGCGACCTCGGTGTTTGTGGATGGACCTGGTTTCAGAGCCACCACATGCTTGGTGCTGGTGACAAAGCCGCAGGTGCCGATCACCAACTCGCCAGCGACGACCGGCGAGCCGATCGCGCGCTCGGTGCTCTCGCCAAACACCGATTTTTCCCAAACGAGGGCGCCGTTTTTGGGATCGATGGCGGTGATGCCGTGGTTCCAATCGGTGAAAATGAGCAGGGGATCACGGCCGGGAGGGGCGAACACGCAGGGAGTGGAATACGTGGTGCGTTGGCTCTTGCGATCGACTTTCCAGCGAAGCTGCCCCGTTTTGCGATCGAGCGCCACCAGGGAGCTGGCGCCGTCTTGATCGATTGGCAGCACCACAAGATCGGCATGGACAATCGGTGACGAGCCGAATCCATGCCCTCCCTTGAAGGGCCCCAGATCAACCTCCCAGGCGGTTTGCCCCAAGACGGTGGGGTCGTTATGCCGCAGGGCCTTGAACGTGATTCGGTCGCCATCGGCCCAGGTCACGTAGATGTGGTCGGCATCGACGGCCGGGGTGCTGGTGGCGAGGCTGTTTTTCTTGTGCTTGCGGTGGGGCGCCGAGACGAATTCGCGCTGCCAGACCGTCTGGCCTTGGCTGGCGGAAACGCACAGCACTCGGCGCGCCCCGGTGTCTTCGTCGGCCGTCAGCAGAAAAATGTGGTCTCCCCACACGACCGGCGAGGAATGTCCTAGGCCGGGAAGTTCCAGCTTCCAGTTGTAGTCGCTCTCTTTCCATTGGGCCGGAACGCTGGCAGCGCGACTCACGCCCGAGCCATTGGGACCGCGAAATCGCGACCAGGCCTCGTCGGGCTCCGCGGCGAAGACCGTGCCGCTTTGCGCCGCAAGCAGGCTCAGGACCAGGGCAACGCAAGGCGAAAACGATTCAGAAAACCTTGCCGCTGCACGCAATTGGGCTGGATACATGGCATATCGCGAGGAGTTAAAGGACCGGGAACGATCAGGCACGCAGCAAGCTGGCCGATATTTGGCAACCGGTAGTTTAACCCGGAACGCCCCTGGGGAGCCAGATCGTGGGGTCCGCCGCGCTGCCGAATGAAGAAAAGAGAAACGCGGCCCGCGGAAAATGGGCAGGTTGCTGCCTGGCGGTGGCGGGGAGTCGCCGTTCACCCTGCTTCGACTACAATGCTCGACGCCGCCTCGTTTATTCCCGGTTGCCACTCGGACAGGCCTGCTAGCAGCGACGCACCGGAGCACCGCCGACGGCAGGAACCAACGCCATGTTCTTTCACGATCACACCGAATTTGCGGTCGATGCATTCTCGCACCGGGTGCGGCTGTTCCCGCTTGCCGACCTGGTGGTGTTTCCGCGGGTGTTGCAGCCGCTGCACGTTTTCGAACCTCGGTATCGAGCGCTGCTGGCCGACGCGCTGGCCGACGACCGTTTGATCGCCATGGCCCTTTATCAGGATGCCCGCGATTCGATGACGCCCGGCGCGCCGCCGCTGTGCAACATGTGCTGCCTGGGCAGAGTAACGCAGTCGGAACTCTTGCCCGATGGCCGCTCCAACCTGCTTCTGGCCGGACTTCGCCGGGTGCGGATCATCGAGGAAACGGCGGGCGGTAAAGCGTATCGCGAGGCGACGGTGGAGGTGTGCGAAGACGCTTATTCCGCGGATCGCGCCGCGGACCGTGCTGCTCGTCACGAACAACTGCTCGATCAGTTTCTTCGCAAAGTGACGGGGGAATCGGACGAACGGCTGAAGCGCGATCTTTCGTCCGAGCGCGTGATGCTGGGCGCCCTGACCGACATCATTAGCTATACGCTGCCGCTGGAGTCGGCTTTCAAGCAACAATTGCTGGAGGAATTGGACGTGGACCGCAGGGCCGACCTGCTGAGCGACCGTTTGCAGCCAGGTGCGGGCCCGGTCCCCGCCAAATCGGCAAGGCGGCGATTTCCGCCTGACTTCAGCGCGAACTGATCCCACATACGCAAGAAACCGGCAGCAGGCTAAACCGGTTGCCGTCGTTCAACGGGTCTGTTGCTGCCCGCAATGGCCCGTGCAAAACAGATCGGTTCGCGGCCAAAGGCTGGCGGGGTCGGCCGTTTCTTCTTCGAGGTTGGCCATGGGCGCCTTGCTGCCGAGGATGCGCTGCACCAGGGCGGCGCGCATGCTTTGCACTTGGCTGCGGGCAGCAAGGTCTTCTTCGCGGTCGAAGTACTTGCGGCCGTCGATCCAGGTTTGCTGGCAAACGGAAAGAGGCGAGAGCGGCGGACCGTTCCACACCACCAGGTCGGCATGCTTGCCGGGCTCGAGCGAACCGACGTGCCGGTCGATCCCGAGTTGTTTGGCCGGGTTGAGCGTGACGAACTTCAGGGCTTGTTCGGGGTCCACGTCGCCGTACTTGACGGCCTTAGCGGCTTCGCCGTTGAGGCGCCGGGCGAGTTCGGCATCGTCGGAATTGAACGAAACGACAACACCCTGCTTGTGCAGGAGGGCGCCGTTGTAGGGAATGGCGTCCCAAACTTCGTACTTGTATGCCCACCAGTCGGAAAAGGACGAGGCGCCTGCTCCGTGCCGGGCGATTTGGTCGGCGACCTTGTAGCCTTCAAGAATGTGCTGCAAGGTGCCGATCCGCACGCCATAGGCTTCGCAGGTGCGGAGCAGCGCGAGGATTTCGTCTTGCCGGTAGCTATGGCAATGGATGAGGCGGGTTCCTTCAAGGACTTCGGCCAGGGCTTCCAGTTCGAGGTCGACTCGGGGCGGCAGTCCCGCGGGCTTTTGCCGCCAGGCGAGTTGGCGCCGGCGGTATTCGCCGGCCGCTTCGAAGGCGTCGCGCACCAGTTGTTCCACGCCCATGCGAGATTGGGGATACCGGGTGCGGTAATTGTCGCCCCAGTTGCTTTGCTTCACGTTTTCGCCCAAGGCGAATTTGATTCCCTGGGGTGCTTCGAGGAACTTCATTTCTTCGGGGAGCGCCCCCCACCGCATTTTGATGACCTGATTTTGGCCGCCGATGGTATTGGCCGAGCCATGCAGAATATTGGACGACGTGACTCCGCCGGCAAGCTGGCGATAAATGTTCACGTCGTTGGGATCGATGAAGTCGCCGATGCGGACCTCGGCCGTGATGCTTTGGGTGGATTCGTTGATGCCGCCATCGGAAGCAATGTGCGAATGGCAGTCGATCATGCCGGGCGTGAGATGTTTGCCGCGGCAATCGACGACCAGGGCCTGGGGGGGAATTTGAATTTCGCTGGATGGTCCCACGGACAGAATCCGCCCTTTTTCGACAATTAGCGTGCCGTCGGTAATGACGCCTTGCGGACCACTGGTCCAGATCGTGGCGTTTTTGAATGCCACCAACTCGGGCAACTCGGGCGGCTTCGCGCGGCCGTATGCGCCCAGCGGATAATTGATGGGGAACAGGGCCGCGACGGGGTTGTCGTCGGCCAACGCGGCAACTGGCGGGGCCTCGACGGGCGAATCGTCGTCGGCAGGTGGGGCGCGATTGCCATTGCCATTGCCGTTGCCCGACGCGGTTTGGGCGACCTGTTCGGGAGATGCCTCGGTCCGTGTGGCTTGGGCCAGCGTATTCGTGCCGTCGCTCCAGTAAAGTGTCCCGACCAAAGTGGGCGGTTCTCCGTCCTGGGGCACGATCACGCCGCTGAATTGCACTTGCCCTGCTTTGCCGAGCACGCTGCCGGCGAATCGGCCGGAAACCATGAACCGTTCGGCGACGACGTCCAGGATTTCGGTTTGGGCGTTGCCGCTTTTGACGTTGCCGGTGAGTTTTTGCGGCGTGCCCGCGAGCGTGAGCACCGCTTCGACCGGTTGCTCGCCCTGTGGGAAGCGCAACTTCCAGACGCCGCGGACATCGATGGCCGGAGGTTCTTCGATTTCGAACGGTTCGCCATCGACCCAGGTTTGCAGCAGTTTGGTCTTGCTATCGAACAGATCGCCGCTGGCCACGACCAGGTGCGCGGCCTTGCCGGCTTCGAGGGTACCCAACTGTTGATCGACGCCGAGCATGGCGGCGGCATCGACGGTGAGCGCGGCCAGGGCCCTGTCGGCCGGAAGACCGCGCCGCACGGCTTGCCGAACTCGATCTAAAAACTTGGCATCCTTGGGGAGCCCCTGGCCGGTGAAGGCAATTTTGACTCCGGCCGCCGCCAGCCGTGCGGGGTTCTCGGGCGCGTGATCCCAGTGCTGCAATTGTTCGAGCGAAGCGGCGAGCGCCGCCTCGGGCGTTTTCACGTAAGGGGCCTTGGGGAAATTGAGAGGCACAATAATGGGGCAGCCGGCTTGGGCGATGGCCTCCAACCGCCGGTACTCGCGACCCGAGCCGCGCACGGAAAACTTGAGGTTGAATTCTTCGGCCACACGCGCGGCCCGAAGGGCATACAGTTCGTTGGGGGCCTCGAAAACGACGGGCTTGTTGCCCGTCGCGTAAGGCAGCAGGGCCTTGAGGGTTTCGCTGTGTTCGGGGCGGGCGAGGGGCTGGTTGTTTTGGGCGTAAATCTCAGACGCCTGGGCGTACCAGGCGGCATCGTAGAGAGCCTGGCGGACCAGGGCGACCGCGCCCATGGGCGAACCGGGGTAATGTTCGCGGTCGCGGCGATCGGGCATCAGGCTCACATGCAGCGCTACCTGATCGCGAAGCACCGCGTTGGACTTGCCGGTGGTCACCACGGCGCTGACACCCCGGATGATGCCGTCTTTGGGAGCGAGCAGCCGCGCGGTCACCCCCTGGCTGCGATACGCTTGATTGACGCTGTTTTCTGGCGTGAAATGAATCGCGGCCAGCACCTGGGGGCGAACTTCGGGGTTCCAATAGCCGCCTCCCTTGGGCGCGGGGGCCGAGAGTTCGCTGTAAGCGTCGATGAACCCGGCATAAATGGTTTTGCCAGCGAGATCGCGGACGGCCGCATCGGGGGGAGCGGCGATATCTTCCCCCACGGCCACGATCACGCCGTTGCGAATGATCAGCGTTCCTTGTGGAATGACTTGGCCCGGCGCCACCACGATGCGCGCGCCCACCAGGGCGTAGGTCTTGGGCGTTCCGTCCCGGAGACCCGGCGGAGGGGCCAGTTGCGGCTGGGCCTGCAAGGCGGCGGGTATGGTGAGCGTGCAAGCGGCGGCGATGCACCAGATCCCATTCGACCAGCGCGATTGCTTTTTAAGGTTCATGTTTTGCTGGATGCATTGAGAAGAATGACAGCTTTTTGAGGACATCTGTTCGACGGCTCGTGCATTGAGCACGCTGCCGGAGCGATCTCGGCACCGGGCATGCCCGATGCGGGAGCGTCGCCCTAACCCTCAAAGTTTGATCGCCTGGGAATCGGATTGCAAACAATTGGCGGGCCGGGCAGCGGATCGAGGGGGGGCGAAAGGCGTGCGGAGCGGCAACTTTCTTAAGCGTTTCATCCTCGGCCCTGATTCTTCGGCGACTACTCTTCGGGGCCCGTGGAGCGGCCGGTAGCGACGTCGAACTCGTAAATGGCCGGGATCAACATGGCGGCGGTGGCAAAGCCATAGGTGGCGGCCACGACGAGAAATACGCCCAGGGTGTATTCCAGCAAAAAACTGGTGATGGCGTAGAAGGTGGCAAAGGGGCAGGCCAGAGCCGCCAGGGTGATGGCCGGCGAAGGATTGCGGATGCCCAGGGCGACGTACAACCCGACGCCGCCTCCCAGCATGAATGCCAGGAAGGGAGCGAGTTGCACCTGGAACGAACCACCGAAGGCGACCATGATCCGCATGCACGCGGCCACGCCCACGAACAGGAAGAACACCGTGCCTTGCGCGGTGGCAATGGCGCTGCGGCTATTGGCGTAGGCCATTCCGGTATGCACGCCCAGCATGGCCACAAAGGCGTTCATGACCAGCAGACCGAGTCCCAGGTAGACGAACGTTTCGGCCGAGATCAACTCCACCCACCACAGGTAGCCTGCCAGCACCAGCGGCAACAGCACGTATTCCTTGCAATTGAAGAACACGCCGCCGAGCTTGCCAAAGATGATTTCGGACGGGGTGAGGTCGGTGACCAGGAGCAGGTCGAGGGCGCGGCCGTCGCGTTCGGTGGTGATGGCCGTGACGGCCTGGGCGTTGATCAGCACCAGGCTGAGCAGGAACAGCGGCAACGTGGCCAGCGAGGCGCCGAACCGGTCGAGGGCCCCTTCGCGATTCATCAGGTACAGGCCGATGGCCGAGAAGGCGAACAGCAAAACATAGGCGGCGCGGATCAGCAGCATCTTGCGGCCGTAGGCCCAGGTTTTGACTTCGCGCCACAAGATGGGGTTGTCCCACACGTCGCGATGCTGGCTGGCCGATTTGACCGCCGGCTTGGCGCTCGCAGTGGACGTTGCTTCGCCCGCGGCGGCTTCTTCGGGTGAGAAGATGCTGCCGGATTCTTCGGTTTCGGAGCGAGGGCGGGCTTCGCGACTGGGGTTCCACACGCGAACCCGCGCGATGGCCCAGGCGTTCAAGCCGATCACAACAACCGCGCTGGTCAGCAGGAACGCGTACACGGGGCTTCCCAACCCGGCGGGGGCCACGCCCAGCGAGAAGCCGGGACGCGAGGCTTCCAGAATGGCCGGCCAGGGACTGAAACTCGCCGCCCATCCTTCAACCGGAGTTCCCCACCAGGTGGCCTGGCCGCCGTAAGCGCGAACGGCTTCCCAACCGCCGATCCAAAACACCAGCACCAGCACCGTGAGGGCCAAGGCTTGAAAGGTTTTTTCACGCCACAGGGCCAGCAGCGAGCCCAGACTGCCGGCGGCCATGGCCGCGGCCAGAGTGACGGCAAACACGCGAACCACCTGCCCGCTGGAGACGCCGCCAAACAGGGTAATGGCCATGAACAACGGAAAACCGGCGAGCAATACGACCAGCACGTTGAGCAGGCTGGCCATCAACTTGCCGAGCACCAGCTCGCTGTTGGAAAGCCGCGTCATCAGCAGCAAGTCGAGCGTGCGACGATCTTTCTCTTGGGAGACGGCGCTGGCGGTGGTCAGCGCGGCAAAGAAGACCATGATCGCCAGTTGCAGCGGCGCCAGGATTTGAAACAGTGTGGCCCCGAAGCGGGCGATGTCCCCCACCGTTCGCACCAGTTGCGTGCCCGTCACAACCATCCAGGCGGTACACATCAGCACCCACAGCGCCGCCACGTATGCCGTGCGCGATACATACAACCGCAGCCGCCGGGGGGCGGTGGCCACTTCGCGGGTAAAGACGGGTCCGACAAACAACGCAATGGTTCTCCCACGCGGGGGGCGAGGCCGGCCCTCCCGGCCGGGAGAGGCAATACGCCGACAGGTTTCTGGTGAACGCGGTTGAGCCAGCGAAAACAATGACATTCCAGAACTTCCCCGCACTTTGCCGAGAAGTTCTGCAGCAACAGACCAATTCTCCCCAAAAAGTGCAGGGACGCAATTCCCCCCTGCCCGTCGTTCTTGAGTTCGACCAGACGAGCCGGTATGCCGCGCACCCGGCAAGGTTGTTATAACCGCTACCGGCGAAGGTTCGGACCGAACCGCTTTCCAGGGCTATACTGGAACACATGGTATTTCGTGGCATGGCTGGGGAGGAGCGGCTTGAAGCGGCTCGCGCGGATGAACTCGCCGGAACCGCCAAACCCGCCCCGCCGCACGCCGTCCGCCGATCCGGCCCGTTTGTCCCGCCTTCACGATATCTCCCCCACTCACGGTTGCCATGATCGAACTTCCGGGAAAGAAACGGGCCGCACTTCAAGAGGCGCATCCCACGCCGCGGTCGGTTCGTTGGCACGATTGGGCCGTGTGGATCTCACCCGACTTCACCTACGACTACGAGCCCAACCCTGACAAGCCGCAACCGGGCGACAAGGCGGCCAAAGCGGCTAGCCAAAGCGACCATCCCATGCCGTCGTCTGGCGATCGGGGCGATGCCACACCTGGCGCCGCAACGCCGGATAAGCGCAAACATTCGCTGTACGATGTGCCCCTGCGGATACCGCATGGAGAGCTGGTCTTGATTTATGGGCCATCGGGCTGTGGCAAGACCACGCTGTTGACATTGATCGGCGCGCTGCGGAGCGTGCAGAACGGCGAAATGTACGTGCTCAATCACGCGATGCATCGTGCCAGCATGGGCGAGCTGGTCGACGTGCGCAAGGAAATCGGCTTTATCTTCCAGCACCACAACCTGTTTGCCTCGCTCGACGCCACGCAAAACGTGCGGCTGGCGCTCGATCTGTTTCCGATTTCCGCCGGCGTTGCCAAGGCGAGGGCCCAGACGCTGCTGCGACGGCTCAGCCTGGAAGAACAACATTTGAAATTCAAGCCAGGCAAGCTATCGGGCGGTTTGCGGCAACGCGTGGCGATTGCTCGCGCACTGGTGCATCGCCCCAGCCTGGTGCTGGCCGACGAACCGACCGCGGCACTCGACAAGGTGAATGTCCGCCGAGTGATGGAGCTGCTCAAGGGCTACACCCGGGGCGATTGCAACTGGGCCGAGGGGAGCGAAGCGGCGCTGGCCAACGGGCGTCTCCCGACCGTGATCATGGTGACGCACGACGACAGCCTGCGCGAATACGCCGATCGCTTGATCTACATGGCGGAGGGCCGAATGTCGGGCGATGAAACGCCAGGCACGAAGCGCGACTGGATCAAGGTTTGGCGCGCGTTGCGGGATTGCCGGTTATTTGCCACGTACCGGCCCCACACCCTGTGGGAATTTGAGAAGCGATTCAGCCTGGAAAACTTTGACGCCGGCACGGTGCTCATTCGCGAAGGCGAGGTGCCCGATGCGGAAACGGCCAAGTTCTACATTCTGGCCGACGGCGAGGTCGAGATTCATAAAGAATTGCCCGATGCCCAGGGCAAGTTGGTCGACACGCACATTCGCGATTTGGGGCCGTCGGATTTTTTTGGTGAAATCGCCCTCTTGGAAGACAAGCCGCGAACCGCCACCGTAAAGGCCAAGACCGACGTGGTGGTGTATTCGCTGAACAAAGACGACTTTTTGGCGGCGTGCCGCGAGGCCGGCATCGAAGCCGAGCTGGGGCGAATCTCGACCGAGCGACAACAACTCGGGACTCCACCCATCGAGAGCATTTGATTTCATGTCGCCAACAGCCGTGGGCAAGCGGGCGACCATGCCGCTACGCGGTCCGGGCAACCCCGACTGCGGCGCCCGCTCGTTGCTCACCGTGGTCCGATTGGCTCAGAGCAAGTTAATTCTGCATCGGCGGCATCACGATTGGCTCGCTTGAAACCTGCACGTTTTGGTTGCGCAGGTGCTTTTCGAAGAATTGCGACACGCGCTCGCTGATTTCGGGTCCGCGGATGCTGTGGCCACCGTTTTGAATGCGAATCAACGTGACGTCGACGCCTGCTTTGTCGAGCGCGGCCGCGAATTTTTCCGCCTGCGAAATCGGGACCGTGGTGTCCTTCGTGCCATGCACCACCAAGAACGGCGGATCGTCTTTCGAGACGTGGGTCAACGGCGAGGCGATCTTCAATTCGGCCTCTTTGCCTTCCCGCGAACCGCCAAAGAGCCGCGTGGCGGCCGGGTGGTCGAACGTGGGAAAGTCGGCAGGGCCGCAATAGTCGACCACGCACGTCACGCGGCTGGAGACGCCCGCGCTGCCGTTGTTGCCTTCCAATTCGGCCACGTCGCCCGAAGTTCCCAGCAGGCTGACCAAATGTCCTCCGGCTGAAGATCCCCAGACGCCGATCCGATCGGGATCGACTCCATATTTTTCAGCATTGGCGCGGATCCAGCGGATGGCCGCTTTGCAATCGTGAATTTGGGCTGGCCAGATGGCTTCGCCGCTGAGGCGGTAGCCGATCGAAAAGCCAACGTAGTTGCCCGACGCCGCGAACGGGGCCACCACGCTGCCGCTCGATTTGTTGCCGCCTTGCCAACCGCCGCCGTGAATGAAAACCACCGCGGGCAAGCGCTTGCCGGAAGGCTTGGCGGGTCGATAGACGTCGAGCAGCAGCGCCCGGTCGCCGGCGGCGCCATACTGCACGTCGCGCTCCACGTTCACGTTTTCGAAACGAGGAGCATTCTGCCGTTCTTGCGCGGCAAGCGGCGCGACCAGGGCAAGACCGAAGCCTAAAGTCAGAGCGGCGGCGAGCGACGAACGGATCATGCGAACGTTTCCTTGGCAATGGTCGCGATGCGTGACAGCTCCACGATAGTTTCCGCTGAGAAAACCTGGAAATCAATCTTCGCTTGCTGGAAGTTGGGGTTCTGCCACCGCGGTCAATTCGTCCAGCAGCAATTCGTGGGGATCGCGCACTGTGGAGGCTCGCGGCGGCAGCCGCAGTTGGCAAAATGCCGCTCTCCTGCCGGGCTCCAGCGTGCCCAACTCGGTTTCGCAGCCCAGGGCATAAGCGGCATCGCGGGTGATCATGGCCAAGGCATCGGCCGGCGGCAGGCCATGTTGCGCCGCCGCGTGCCGCATTTCGCTCAAGATACAAAGGTCGGGATTGGATGATCGTCCGTCGGTCCCCAACACCACCCGTACTCCCGCCGCGCGCATCCGATGCAATGGATACGGAGCATGGCCGAAGTAAGCATGCGTGCGAGGGCAATACACCACCGAGAGTCTGGCCCGATGCTGACCAGCGAATTCGATTTCCTCAGGGCTCAAATAGTTGCCGTGGATGGCGAGCACGCGCGGCCCGGCGTCGGCGGCGGGATCGGTTGCGAGCAGCATGCGCAAGTAGTCGCCTGCCGTGGCTCCCCGGGGGATCATCGAAAGATCGTTGATGCCGGCGCCGGCCAGCAAGTCACGAAATGGCCCGGTGCCGGTGGCCAGCAGTTCCAGTTCTTCGGGCGACTCCGCCAGGTGCATGGCCAACGGTGCCCGATGGCTCGCGGCCAGCTTCGCCAGTTCGCGCAGCAGCGCCGGAGAAACGGTGTAGGGCGCATGCGGACTGAGACCCAGGATGATGGATGATGGCGCCGCGTCGCCTTGCATTGCCAAACGCTCTTGGGCTTCGCACCGTTTTTCGGCCACGGCTTCGGCCGCAAGGCCGATCGACTCGTGGAATAGCGTAAGGCGCGGCAAAGTTTCGCACTCTATTGCCGGCAAATACCACGAAAACTGCCAGTCGCCGGTGGCGATTTCTCCGATGGCCACGACTCCGCGCCGCCGGCTTTCGACGATGCCAGCGGCCACGGCCGCGCGCCGATCCACGCCAGAATTCCGGCGATACGCAATCACTTCGCGAATCCAGTCGGGCAGGCGCTGACCTGCCTGGCCCAGCGGCATATCGAGCAGGCTGAACTCGAGGTGGGCATGCGCGTTGATCAAGCCCGGCAGCAGTGCCGCCTCGCCCAACTCGAGGTGCTCGGCGCCCGGCTCAGGCGCGGGGCCGACCGCCACAATTTGCCCGTCATCGACGGTGACCCATCCGCCCTCGATGGGAGGCGAAGCGACAGGGAACACCCAGCGGGCACCCAGCGAAACCGGCCGCGGCATGGCAACTCCTTCCCTCGCCCCGGTATCCCCTGGGCACATTACGACTGCCGGCGGCGAACTTCCGCTTCCAACCGATCCACCACGGCGTCGACGGTCATGTCGTCGGTCGAGACAATGATGGCATCGTCGGCTGGTTTGAGCGGACCTACCTCGCGCATGCTGTCGCGCTCGTCGCGGGCTTGTTGCTGGGCCAAGACTTCTTCGAGCGTAACGTTGCTGCCCCGTTCGACCAGTTCTTGCCAGCGTCGGCGGGCTCGGGCGGCGGGGCTGGCCGTCACGAAAAACTTGCATTCGGCGCCGGGGAACACCACGGTGCCCTGGTCGCGCCCTTCGGTGACAATATCCAAACCCACGGCGGCTTCGCGCTGTTGCCGCACCAGGTGCTGGCGAACGCCGGGGTTGTCAGCCGCATAATGGGTAAGGGCCGTAATTTCCGGCGTGCGAATCGCTTCGCTCACATCGTGGTTGTTCACCAGTACGCGATCGCCAATCAGCTTGATGGAAATGCGGCCGGCCAGTTCGACAATCGCCTGGGGATCGTTCCAGTCGAGCCCTTCCTGCCGCGCCGCCCAGGCCACGCTGCGATACATGGCGCCGGTATCGAGCATGCGAAAGCCTAATCGAGAGGCCAAACTGCGTGCAACCGTGCTCTTGCCAGCGCCCGCGGGTCCGTCAATGCAAATGATCATAAGAGCAGGAAGGCGGGTGAAAGATCGCTTATGGAACCGGAGTGGTAAGCCGGAAGCCGATCGATTCCGACGGGTGTTGTCGACGTTCAGAATCTGGCTTCGAGTTCCACCCATTCGTAACTGGTGAAATCGATCACCACGGCATCGTCTTCGACGGGCAATTGGACCATGGTTTCTCCCAGGAAGTCGACCTGGCGCGCGGTTTTGGCGGCGCGAAACGAACGCAACTTGCAGCGGACCGAACTGCCCTGGGTTTCCATCAGCCGCGCGCGAAACCCGACGACGCGCTGGTCTTCGACGAGCGGCTCCCAGTGGGTGGCGACCACGTTCTTGCGATCGAGATGAAACAGCCAACTGGACATGGGCCCTTGCGGACTTCCTGCCCGGTCGTAGCTGGGGACGACCGGCGTGATCAGGTCCAGCGCGTACGGCAACGCCTGGGGCACATCGACGGCGACACCCAAGCGAAACTTGCGCTGGCTTTCTCCCCGGCAAATGAGCATGGTATCGAGCACTCCCAAGCCCACCCGGCGATGATACGGCAAACCGCCAGTAAGGAATGCCAGGCTTTGCTGGTCGGCGCGCACTTCCACGTAGTAGGGAGCTTCGAGCCGCGAGGTATCGGTCTTTTGTCGAGCGACGCCCACGCTGCGGTACATTCCGGCCGATTCGTCCGACCAGGCAAAGCGGCAGCCGTAGTAGCTGTTCCACGGATCGGCCCGGGGTTCTTCGGCCACGTCGAGTTCGATTTCCAGCCAAATGACCGGCAAGCTGCGCCACACCTGCACGCTTTGCCGGAAGCCGGCCAGGCGTTGCCCTTGGGCGTCGATCAGGCTGCCGCGACTCACGATTTCGGCCAGGGCCGGACCGGCGGACGTCAGTTCGATCGAGTCGGCCACCATCTGCGAATAAATGGCGGTTTGATCGGGGTCTTGCCAAACGTCGCCCACCTTGGGACGCGGGCCGGGCACGCGATACGCCAACTGCTGCGACATGCGCGAGCCGCGCTGTTTGTAGTCGCGCACCGACTGAATTCCGCCCGACTTGGCGTTGACCAGCACTTCGAAATACTCGTTTCGCAGCAGCAGTTCCTTGGGGTCGCCCAGCGGCACTTCTTTCTTTTTGGACTTGCCGCGGGATGCGTCCGAATCACCGGAACTTTCGGCGTCGATCCAGGTGTAGCCCAGCGCGGGAATATCGACCACCAGTCGCTTGCCGTCGGGCTGCGTCGCTTTGACGGGGCCATCGATCGCGGGCAGCGACCGCAGCTCGGGCAGGGTTACGCCTACCCTGCGCGAAGAACTCAGCGGATTCACCAGCAGATATCCCTCGCCCTTTCCGTTGGCTTGGCGCGGCAGGGCGGCCGCGAAGGCCTGATGCGCGCCGTCGGCATGGGCTTGCAGTTGCTGGTCGAGTTGGGGCCGGGGCTCGCCGCCGATGGCCGCGGCGCGAATGGATTCGACCAGGGGGGCGTGCTCGTCGCCGCCGGACTGCAAACGCAAAGTGGCAACGAGCGTGGTCAGGCTCGCCGCGGCCTCGAGCTGCAGCCGGCGGCGATGTTCATCGGCGACGCGCGACAGCGGATTGGGCTGGCGGCGAATGATGGCCTGCCGCAGATAGGGAGAACGGTACTGGTCGGCGTTATGCTTCGCGGCGTGTCCGGGATTCTCGGTGGTGGCGAAGTAGTTCTTGAGCGTCACGAAGCGCCCCAACACCGGGGAATACTTGCCAATCCGGCGGAGGTCTTCAAACCAGGGACTACCCTGGCCGGGCCAACGAGCGAAGGTGAGCGTTGCCACGTAATCGAGGTCCATCACGTTGCCCATCCGCTCGCAGTAATTGAGAAAGGGGGCCGCCTTGTCGGCCTCGAGCGGTATCCGGGTGAGCGAGTCGATGGAACTATCGCCCAGGCCCACCCAGCGGGTCTTGCTTTGTTCGCCGCGCGGAAAGGTGCCGTCGTCGAACGCCAGGTGCAACGCGCCGTTGAAGCCAAATCGCACGAGGATTTGCGGCAGCAGCGGCGTGATGCCGAATCGCCGGCGTGCATAGATCTGCGGTCGCTGACCCAGGTGCCGCTGGTAGCTGGCCAGGCCGTGTCGAAACTCGTCGAGGATCGCTTCCACCGGCAGCAGCGGCAACTCGCGTTCGCCCCGCTCGCCGCCCAGCAGCGTGACCTGTTCGGCCGCCAAGGACGATTGCAATGCCGCCAGGGTTTGGGGCTGCTCGGCCGCCATTTGCTCGAGCACTTCACCTGAAATGAGCAGATTGAGCGGACGGCCGGCTTGCAGTTCGGTTTGGAGCGCCGCGCCAATGGTTGTTTCGGCCACCAGGGTGAGATCGACCAGGTAGGCCTCGGCGGGATAGAACCGGTCGCGGGCTTCGGCGAGGATGTCGAAGCAGCTTTGCAGGTGGGTGCGGGACGCGTCGTGTTCGCCGGCCACCACGGCGACCGCGGCCTTGGCCACCTCGGAGCCGAAATGGACTTCGTCGAGGTTGCTCATGTAGCGCATTTGCCGGGTGAGCAATTCTTCTTCGAGGTAGGCGTAGCCCAGCGCGTGAAAATCGGCGACCAATTCGGGATCGAGTTCGTGGGGAACGTCGTCCAGCGCGGCAAGTCCGGCGGCCACGAGTTGCTCGCGCGTGTTCATTTTGCGGAGCACGCAAGCGCCCTCGTTCTTCGCTCTGGCAGGCCAACCGGCCAGCAGCAGCGACTCGCTGACCTGCGGCGTGACGATGAGTTTGTCGGCCAGGTCTTGGGGGGGATCGTCGGCGCGGGCCCAAGTGGGCATATTTCCGGTGGCGGCGATGAATGCGGGATGCCACATCGCCGACCAACAGGCCAGGAGATTTTCAGCCTCTGCCCCTTCGTAATGCAGGGGAAAGTCCTCGAGGCTGTGGCAGGGCAGCAGAATGAGAACCTCTTTGAATTTCATCGCGGCGGGCAAATCAAATGGGAGAAGTTAGCGGGTGAGCGCGAAAGTTCGATGCAAGTCGCCACGGTCGCGGCGAGGTCGGCATGCGCGGGGGGCGTACTCCGGGACCTGAACTCTCTGCATCAGCGTGGGGTGCATACTTTATGGTGTTGTGGTTGGCACGCGATCGTGCACGCATCACGTTATACCGCTCACGACCAGCGAAACGCCACTATAGCAGCGCCGCGGGCGTGCAGCGCTCGACTTCCCGGAAGGCTGCGGACGTTTCGGCCGCCCTCAATAGGCATACCCATTCAGCAGCGCCGAAGCGGCCAGTTTGGAGCTCGCCAAAAGTTCGTGGTAATTGCAGCTTTCGAGTTCCTGGCCGATCAATTCCACGTCGAAGTAACCGGAGTACCCCGCGTCGAGCAGGCGGTGCACAATCTCGCCCAGGGGAATAACTCCTTCTCCCAAGGGGCAACGGTTTTGTTCGCCTTCGCGGGGGGGCTTGCCGTCGCCCAAATGCACAATGGCGACGCGATCGACAATTTCTGCCGTGCGCTCCAGGACCTGGGGATCGAAGCCCAGGTGGTAGGTGTCGTAAACCAGTTTGACGTGAGGGCTGCCGATGCAGTCCAAAACATCCAGGGTATTGTCGAGCGAGGTAAGAAAGGTCCAATCGGCCGCGCACGAGGGATGCATGGGTTCGAGCGCCAGGTCGACGCCAAACTCTTCGGCGAGTGGGAGCAATTCGCGGAGGGCGGTGCAGATCAATCTTCGCGCGTGATTGGCGGTATGCCCGGCGCGGGCGCCGCTGTACACCACCAGGCATTTCGCGCCGAGTCGTCCGGCGATTTGAATGGCCTCGAAGGCATCCTTCATGCTCTCGCGATACGTGCGGCCATCGCTGCCGGTGAAGCCTCCGGCCCAAGAAAAATTGGAAACCTGCATGTGGTGTTGGCGGAGTAAATCCACTGCCCGCTCAACCCCGTAGTCGGACAACTTTTGCCGCCACACGCCCATGGCCTTGAAGCCTGCGGCCGCGTAATGGGCAACATCTTCTTCAAACGACCAGCGAAACGTGGTGAGTTCGTTAACCGACAAACGCAGCATCGCGGCTCCGCTCCTTCCGCTTCCCGCGCGTCGCAGAGAGCGAGCGCCATTCGTAACCGGGCCTGCGCAACATTTTCGCCGGAATTGTGGAGTACATCGCCGAGGCAAATCGAGCGCTAAAGTAAAAGTGGTGGGGTAGTATGAAGAAAGGGAGTGGAACTGTAAAGCGCCGTCACGTACGCTCTAGCCGCCTGCAGCGCGCAACATGCCAGCGGACAAAGAACTTGGCCCAAGCCAGCACGATCGGAATGAATCTTCAGATGCACGCCCCTCGCGAACACGAATTTGCGCCGCGGGCTGGCAAGCTGCATCGATTGAGCGTCTTGATGCCCGTTTACAACGAAGAACGGACGTTGCCCACCATCCTTGCGCGACTGTTGGCAGCGCCCTTGCCGTTGGAATTGGAAATCGTGGCTGTCGACGACGGTTCGAGCGACGGTAGCTGGGGTATTCTGGAGCAACTGCAGCAGCGCGAACCGCGACTGCGCATTGTGCGTCATCGGCGAAATCTGGGTAAAGGCGCCGCCGTGCGCACGGCGATCAAGCACATGTCGGGGGACGTGGCCGTGGTGCAAGACGCCGACCTGGAGTACAACCCTCGGGATCTGCCGGCGCTGCTTGAGCCGTTGCTGGCGGGAACCGCGGACGCGGTGTTTGGCACGCGATTTCCGCGCGGCGGCCAATGGAACAGTCCCTGGTGGCACTGGCTCGTCAATTACACGCTGACTTCGGCGGCCAACGCCGTGACGGGCCTGGAACTGACCGACATGGAGACCTGTTACAAGATGGTTCGCGGCGACCTGTTGCGGAGGTTGTCGCTGCGAAGCCGGTCATTCGCCATCGAGCCGGAACTGACCTGCCGGTTGTCACAGGCGGGCGCGAGGATCTGCGAAGTGCCCATCGGCTATTCGCAGCGGAGCTGGAAGGACGGCAAGAAGATTGGCCCTCGCGATGCTTGGAAGGCCCTGGGGCAATTGTTTTGGTGCCGTTTTATGGATCCCCGGTGGCAACGTAGCGGTGGTAAGCTGGGGAAGGCGTCCCCCAGTTAGGAGGTGCCCCAGGCAATCGCAAAAACCCCGGGGAGAGCCCGTTTTTGCCCATTGCACACCCCCAAGCGATTGCTAGACTATAGGCTTCTGAATTTTGGTTATTTTGTAGTGTCGTGGCAAGTTCCTGGAGGAACGTCCTCGCTTTTCCGGGCGATTGTCACATCCCTGCGGTAAGGCGCGGGATCGTCTAACGTGGAGGGGTTGCGTCGGCGGATGATAACGAAAGAGCGAAAAACCGAGTTGATCACGGATTACCGGCGCGACGATAGCGATACGGGTTCGCCCGAGGTCCAAGTTGCCATTCTGACTACCAGAATCAACCGGCTGACCGAGCACATGCAGTCGCACAAGAAGGACTATGCCAGCCGCCGCGGGTTGTTGGCCATGGTGAGCCGCCGTCGCCGGCTGCTCGACTACTTGAAGCGGGTCAATCCTAACCGCTATCTGGATATCATCCGTCGCTTGGAGCTGCGCAAGTAGCGTCTCTGGCTGGTCGGGTATTTCTACTTTCTTCGCAACTTCGGCGATCCGTGTCCGCGAGCAGATCGCGGCAGGATGGTCAAGCATGGCGAGGGAGGCGCTCTGGTCTTAGAGCGACCCGCTGCCCGGCGCTGTTATGAGTTGCTTCCTCCCATCCCCGCCGCGCGTTCAGGCGTATTTTCCCAAGTTCAAGGTTTGTTGTGCCATCTGCCGTTGCGGTCCGCGTCGGGTTGTTGATCCGGTGGATGGCAGGGGCAAGCAGCACAGGCCGGCCCGTCCGGATTGAATCGCTTGATCCTCGCCGCTGCTGCGATGTGTTTTCTCGTCCCCTCAATCGCGATGTTTTAGGACATTTCGCCGGGAGCAGTAGTATCAGGATGTAAGACCTTGAAAGTACGCGTAGAAAAGCAGATCGGCGATCATATCTTTTCGATGGAGACAGGCAAACTCGCCAAGCAGGCAGGAGGAAGTTGCCTGGTGCAATATGGGGAAACGGTGGTTTTGGCCGCCTCGGTGACGGGGCCTTCGCGGCCCGGCATCGACTTCTTTCCCCTTACCTGCGATTACCGCGAGCGATCGGCCGCGGCGGGTAAATTCCCCGGCGGTTTTCTCAAGCGGGAAGGCCGTCCCACGCTGAAAGAAGTGCTCAGTTCGCGATTGATTGATCGCCCCATTCGGCCGCTGTTTCCCGAATGGTTTCACGACGAAGTGCAAGTACAGTGCATGGTGCTGGCCAGCGACCGCCAGCAGGATGGCGACGTGCTGGCCATCAACGCGGCCGCCGCCTCGCTGGGCTTGTCGCCGGCCCCCTTTGCCGGTCCCATGGCCGCGGTACGGCTGGGCCGCATCGATGGCCGGTTGGTGCCTTTCCCCTCGCAAGACGCCCTGGAAGAGAGCGATCTGGATCTCGTGATCGCCGGCAACGAGAAGTCGGTGATGATGATCGAGGGCTTTGCTCGCGAAATTCCCGAGCCTGAAATGGTCGAGGCCATTCGCGAAGCCCACCGCATTGTGCGCGAACTGTGCGCCCTGCAAACCGAATTGGTCCAGAAGGTCAACCCGCAAAAGGCCGAGTACGAAATTCCCGCCGACAATGGCCTGCTGTCCATGCTTCAGGAGCGCTACTACGACGCGTTCCGCGCGGCCAAGCAAACCGAAGGCAAGCAAGCCCGGGCCGAGGCGGTTTCGCAGCTTCGCGATCGCGTGCAGGCGGAACTGATTCCCGACCCCAACGCCGAAGGGGCCATCGATGTCGCGGCATTCAAGAAAGCCTGGCACGACCTGGAAGCCAAACTGGTGCGCGATCTGATTCTGGCTGGCACGCGCCCGGACGGCCGCGACGGCAAGACGCTGCGGGCGATCGAGTGCGAGGTGGACGTATTGCCCCGCGTACACGGTTCGGCCATCTTCCAGCGAGGTGAAACCCAGGCTCTGATCACCGTAACCCTGGGAACCGGCCGCGACGAGCAGCGGGTGGATGGGCTGTTCGAAGAGTACAGCAAGAAATTCATGCTCGATTACTACTTCCCCTCGTTCTCGGTGGGCGAGTGCCGACCTATCCGCGGACCGGGCCGTCGCGAATTCGGCCACGGCGCGTTGGCCGAACGCAGCGTGAAATCGGTGCTGCCGGATCCGGACACGTTCCCCTACACCATTCGGGTCATTTCCGACATTCTGGAATCGAACGGTTCCAGCAGCATGGCCTCGGTATGCGGCGCCACGCTAGGCCTGATGGCGGCTGGCGTGCCGATCAGCAACCCCGTAGCCGGCATCTCGGTGGGGCTCGTAAAAGAATCGGACGATAAGTGGACGTTGCTGACCGACATCATCGGCGATGAAGACCACTTTGGCGACATGGACTTCAAGGTGGCCGGCACCCAGCGCGGGATCACCGGAATCCAGCTCGACCTCAAGATCGACGGCATCAGCGAGGAAATCATCAAGGCGACGTTGGACCAATCCCGCGAAGCCCGCATTGAAATCCTTCGCAAAATGTTGTCCGCGATCCCGCGTCCCAACCCCGAAATTTCCAACTATGCTCCGCGGTTGCTGCAAACGCACATCCACCCGGAGAAGATTGGCCTGCTGATTGGCCCCGGCGGCAAGACCATCCGCAGCATTCAAGAAACCTGCGGCGTGACCATCGACGTGGACGACGATGGCACCGTGACCATCGCCAGCGACAATGCCGAGGGCGCCAAGCGGGCTTTTGAGCAGGTGGAAGCCATGACGGCCTCGGTGCAAGTGGGCCGCATTTACCACGGCCGGGTGACCAGCGTGAAAGACTTTGGCGCTTTTGTGGAAATCCTGCCGGGCAAGGACGGGTTGTGCCACATCAGCGAGTTGTCCGACGGCTTCGTGAAGAGCGTTTCGGATATTTGCAAGGTGGGAGACATGCTCGACGTGAAGGTCATCGCCATCGATGAGCAGAACCGCGTCAAGCTGAGCCATCGGGTTGCCAAACGCGAACTGGAAGAGGGGGCCGGCAACGGCCAGCCTGCGGAAGCCGCCGCCGAAGATTCAGCGAGCGAGTAGACCTTTCGCGACACGCCCGCCAGGGTACTACCAAGTCCTTATCGCGACCATGCTCAGGCTTGCCTGGGCATGGTCGTTTTGATAGGTGCGTTCGCCATCGAACTTTCGCGACTTTTTTCTTGGGTCTTGTATCGGTGCCGCCCATGTCCTCCTCCAGCGAAGACAAGCTTCGAGCTCAGTACACCGAGATTGCCGTGCTGGCCGGCGGTCTGGCGCACGAAATCAAGAACCCGCTGTCCACCATCAGTTTGAACATCGAACTGTTGGCGGAAGATTTCAGCGAAGCGACCACGCCGCGTGAACGGCGAGCCCTCGAGCGAATCGAACGCGTGCAGAAAGAATGCTCGCGGCTGACCGGGCTGCTCAACGACTTTTTGGGGTTTGCCCGGCCGCGCCCTTTGCTGCGCGAAGAAGTGAACATCAACCGCTTCATCGAAGACTTGCTCGATTTCTTCGCGCCGCAAGCCGGCGAGGCCGGGATCGAAGTTGTGCGCCTGCTCGATCCCAATTTGCCCTACGTAATGATCGACCGCGAGCAACTGCGCAGCGCCATGCTCAACCTGATCCTCAATGCCCAGCAAGCGATGCTCGGGGGCGGGCGACTGGAGGTGCGCACCCGGCGCGTGCCCGAAGGACTGGCCGTCGATCTCATCGACACGGGCTGCGGCATGAAACCGGACACGTTGGCTCACATCTTCGACGCATTTTTTTCCACCAAGCGCGGGGGCACCGGCCTGGGGCTGCCAACAACACGCAAGATTGTGGAAGCCCACGGCGGGAAAATTCTGGTCCAAAGCGAACCCGACCATGGAACCCAGTTCACCATCCAGCTCCCCACGACCGAAATTGCTCCCGTCGCGTGAACGATCGATCGTTGCCGGGCCGGGCGCCGTCATGGCCGCAAAACAGGTAGGCCGCGAGCGTAACCCCATTGCGGGCACACCAGCTTGCCGGCGATGACGGCAAGCCAGACATTGACTGGCATTTTCGAGGGCTGACTTGATTGTGCGCCTGCGCTGTGCCTAAACTGCCACCAGTGGGGGGCAGTCATCCGTACTTGTTAACACGGTGGGGTGCGATGACTATCGACTTCAATTGTCCCGTGTGCGGTTTCCTGTTGCACACCCTGGACGAGCACGCTGGCAAGCGATCCAAATGCAATAACTGCGGAAATCCGATTCGGGTTCCATCGGCAGGCACGCATCCGATGGGTTCATCGACGCCTGCTTCCCCACCGCCGGGGTTGCCTGCCCAGACGCCGCCTTCGCTTGAACCGTTGACGCTTGGCCCTTCGCTTTCGCTTTCGACCACGGAAACGGTACGCGACTCGGGCTCTACTTCCGCGTTGGGTTCGGTGGCGATGGCGCCGGCACCTGCTGCTCCGCCGCCGCTAGCAACCTCGGCGAGTGGCTCGGCGCCCGCTTCGCCGCCGCCGGTCAAACGCAACAACTCCACGTTCAAAGACGCGCCTCCGATATCTCCGCCTGCTTCTCCGCCGACGCCGGCCCAGCCCCCTGCCGCTGTTGACCAAACAACCGTTTTATCGAGAGGCCAGGGGGCGCCTGCGGCGCACGATGTACGCCCCATTTTGCAGCGAAGCTCGGTGGGGGTGTGGTCCAAGATCAACCAAGCCCGAGAAGAAATCTACCAGGCATTTTCCAGTGCGTGCCAGTCTTCGGCCGTGCAGGCGAAGGTGCTCAAGTCGGACGACTACGTACATCCGGCGGCGGTGAAATTTGAATGTTGGATTCCGCAATACGATCGCTTGCTGACCGAACGCGCAATGGTGTTGGTGACCTTCGAACCGAAGCCATTTCACCGTTACGAAGTCGAATACCGCGTGGAGATCGACAACCGGGGCCACAAGAAAAACTATCCCAATTTGCTGGGTTTGGATCCGGGGGTCGCCGCGGCAATTGTCAGCAGTTTGCTGCACGGCAAGTCCGTGCCGAGCCTCAATCGCTATCGCGCGAGGCGCGTCTGGTTTCAATTTTGGCGTCCCCACAACAAGGTGGAAGCCTTGAAGCCCGATCTGGCGATGATCGCCAATCAATTCTTGTTGGGCCTGGGCGTGCTGACGGCGACTTTTGTCGTGGGCGTGTTTTTGATTGCCGCGGCGGCATTGTTCTTTTACCTATTGAGCCGGCGATATCGGCTGGTGCGCAATTCTGGCCGCCCCGAATCGGAGCCGCGCACGCTGCTGCGGGTCGATTCGTGGCAAACCGTGATGACCGGTTTGGGCGACGCTGCCGACTCGCTACGGCAGCGATTCCTTCAATTGTTGCACGAACCCGACGCCGAACATTTTCGCCAGCGAGTCGAGCACATTTCTTACTGGTCGCAAGATGGGCTGGAAGAGCGCGAACAAATTGTGTTGCAGTTCAACCGGGGAATCGTGTTCTGCCAAATCTACCAGTACGACCACGATTTGTACGTGGGCTGGGACGGCCACTTGAATTTAGGCGTGTGGGTTGAGAAAAAGGTCGCGACCGGTGTGGATCGGCTTTCGGGCAAACTGGTGCAAGTCAACACGGTGGAATCGGGCGTGGAACGCGTCACCGAGTACGACATCACGGATTTGAGTTGCCTGATGGAGCGAACGCACGCCAAACTGACGCGATTGGTCAAGGAACTGATGGAAGAACGGAAGATCGAACAGGAGGTCGATTTCCGCATCTTGCGGGGAGAGCGCCAAGACCTCACCCGAGAACGCAAAGTCGAAGAGAGCAAAGGAAAACGCGGCATGCTGGGCATGCTCAAGCGAACCGGATAGGGAGCCGCTGCATTCATGTATCTGGCATCGTTTGAGTTGAAGAACTGGCCCTTGTACCAGGCAGGCGTGCAAATGGGGCCGCTGCCGCCGGTTGCCGACAATGTTCGAGACACCTGGTGGCAACGGTTTGCCCAGCAGTTGTCGCTGGTGCAATGTTCGGCCGGCGCCCAGTGGGCGTTGCGTGTCACGCTTGATGATCGCGGCTGGCTCAATCGCGCGCTGGTCGCCACGTCGCCCCAGCGCGATTCGTTGCGAAAATGCATGGCGGCGTTCACGGCTCTGGAGGGCGTGGTGGAAGGATCGGTTTCGCTGCCGGTTCATCGCCAAGAGTATGACTCCCTGCTGGAACGGTTTCCGCCGCTGCAATGCCGGATCGAGGGCGATGGCTATCGGCTGCCGAATGTCTGGTTCGCCTGCGACTTTCGCCTTGCCTCCAGGTTGAGCACCTTGCTGGCCGAAGCCGAAATGTACGGTTACGCGTTGGGGTATCAAGCGCATTTGGGCCGGGTGCCGATCGAGCCCCGTTGGATTGCCGAGGCGCGCAAAAATGCCATGAGGGTGGGCGGTTTGCGCGGCGTTTCCAGCGACGTCGTGCAAATGCAGGAACGGCTGGCAACGGGGCTGGCGGGGGCCAGTTTCATCGCCGAGGAATACGTGGGCGTCGAGTCGCCCCAGGCGGCCCAGTGGCTGCAATCGGCGCTGAGGCGAGAATTTCAACGCAGCCACGGGCGCTTGGGATTCGATCTGCCCTCGTTTGAACTGCGCCCCCACGAGCACGATGATCTGCTGTCCGCAGCGTTGCATTCGAGCACGTTTGTGGAACATTCGCTGGACGAGCTTTGCGGCGCCGCCGTCAACGAGGCCGATGCTGCCTCGATCCTGTCCTGGCGGCCGGCTGATGACTTTGCGGCCCGTTGTGCCGCGCGGATGGCTCCGCCCTTGCCGCCGGCCGTCACCGTGACCGTGCTGCCAACAGTTCCATCGGCGGCCGGAACGGCGGTGGAACTGCCGCTGCCTTACACGGGCGACGGCCCTTTTGTGTTCATCAGCTACAAGCGGGGCGACGAGCCGAGGTTTGCCCCCATTTTGCGCCAAATGATCTCCCTGGGGCTCAACATCTGGTACGACCGGGGCATACCGGGCGGCTCGGAATGGGACGCCACCCTGGAAGAGCGGATCACCAACTGCCAGTTTGTGCTGTTGTTTGTGAGCGAGTCGGCCATCAATTCCAAGTACGTTCGCCGCGAGGTCAAGTTTGCCGACGCGCTCAACAAACCCATTCTGAGCATTGTGCTGGAAGACACCCAACTTTCCGGCGGCATGCACATGCTGCTCACGCAATATCAGATGCTCAACCGCGGGGCGCCCGACTTTGAACGGCAGCTTCGCGAGGCCGCGGCGTTCATTACGCGACTGGCCGACAGCGCTGCCGAGTAAGAGGCCTGGGGCATGGTGGGACGGGCGAACATGGCGGACGGGCATAAAAGCAAAGCCGCGTGCTGCCGAATGAACGACAGCCGCGGCTTGGCCTCTTCTCTCGATCTCCGGCCCCTGAGCAGGTTGGATCGATCGCCTCTCCCCGCTGTTGCCTACCGGGGATAGACGGAATCGCTTTCGATAATGATCGTGGGGCCCGGCGAGTAGCCAGGCCACATGAACGGTTCGTTGATGGTGCCCACCCAGGCGGGCGAGTACTGGCCGGTAAAAGGCGTGGGGTTGGCGCGAGGGCGGATGTTGGAATAGCCGTACCATTTGCGGGCGGCAATCCGCTGTTCTCGCTGCCAGGCGATGTATTCGGCCCGGCGGCGCACGGCGGCTTGCGGGTCCTTGTATTCGGCAAGCTGCTGCTGGTAGAGCCACATGCTGGGGGTGGGCGTGAGCTCGCCCAGCGACATTTGCCCCGACTGCTCGTCGCCAAGCAAGCGGGGATTTTTGGCCTCGGCCAACGGAGCCAAAGCGGCCAGGGCGACCGCAGCCATCCAAAGCCTGGTCATGAGCAGCATCTCCTAACAAACAGTATCCGAGACGAAAGAAGCCGACCCCGGGTGCCCTCGCGCCACCGGGCCTGCCCATTGTTTCTTGCCCAGCCAGGCTGGAAGCCACCGGCACATCGAGTACCACGTCAGCCTGGCATGTGATGGACCGGCGCGGCCGCGCATTCGCCAAACGAGAATGCCCACCGCACACTCCTACCCATCGACATTTGCCATTGGCGCAATCAGCGAAAGTTTGCGGTTTTTGCCGCTTTTGCGGAAGGCGCCCCTGGCCAGCAATGCTATCGCCCGTGGTACAATTCCAACTGCGAATGTGGGGGGGGTGGCCGATCAAACCTGGCTTGCCGTCCCCCTTGTTTTCTCAACGGATTGACCCGACCGATTGTTCGTTGCATGTCCACTTCGCCCTCCCAGCGAGCCGAACGCCTGGCGACCCCCATCCAGTTTTTGAAGGGGGTGGGCCCCGACCGCGCGCCGCTGTTTCGCAAGTTGGGCATTCGCAACGTGGCCGAACTGCTGTTCCACTTCCCCCGCGATTATCAAGACCTGACCGATCTCCGCGACGTCGCCGACTTTGAAGAGGGCGCTACCGTCAGCGTGGTGGGCGTGGTCGAAGACATCGATCAACGAGCCACCGCCACCGGATCGGTGACGGGCGTGCTCATTCGCCAGGGCGCGGGTCACGTTCGCGGCGTGTGGTTCAACCAGGCCTACCTCCGCGAAAAGTTTCGCTTTGGGCAAACCGTGCTGTTCTCCGGCAAGGTGCAACTCCGCGGCTTATTTTGGGAAATGCCGCATCCCCGTGTGCAATGGCTGGCCGACGGGGCCGAAGCCACCGGCGAAATCCTGCCGGTCTATCCGCTGTGCGAAGGACTCAAACAAGAACACGTGCGCCGGGCCATGAAACAAGCCCTGGCCACCTTTGTGGATGACCTGGAGGAGGTATTTCCCACCGAATACCTTGAGTCGCATCACTTGGGAACCATCAAAGCGGCGCTGCCGCAATTGCACTTCCCCAGCGATATGGACAGGCTGGTCGCCGCGCGCCGACGGTTCATCTATCAAGAACTGCTGGTGATGCAGCTCGGGCTCGCCCTGCGGCGCCAAATCACCCAGCAAGAACGGGCGACGCCGCTGCCGACTTCGGCTCGAATCGATGCCCGCATCACGCGGCTATTCCCTTTTGAATTGACGCCGGGCCAGCGCGAGGTGATGGCCGCCATCGCCGCCGACATGGCGCGACCCATGCCCATGAACCGGTTGTTGCAAGGCGACGTGGGCTGCGGCAAGACCGTGGTGGCCGTGTACGCCATGTTGCTGGCGGTCGCCCATGGGTATCAAGCCGCGCTGATGGCGCCTACCGAAATTCTCGCTCGGCAGCATTTTGCCACGTTGCAAACCTATCTTGGCGGCGGGCAGGTGCGGCTGGCCTTGCTCGCTGGCAGCCTGACGGCGAAAGAGCGCCAGGCAACCTTGGCCGCGCTGGCTGCCGGTGAAATCGACCTGGTGGTTGGCACGCAGGCGCTGGTGCAGGAGGGCGTGCAGTTCGCGAAGCTGGGGTTGGTCGTAATCGACGAGCAGCACAAATTCGGCGTGAAGCAGCGGGCGGTGTTGCGCGGGTCGGGCATGCAACCGCATTACCTGGTGATGACGGCCACGCCGATTCCCCGCACGGTGAGCATGACGCAGTTTGGCGACCTCGATGTTTCTACCCTGCGCGATGCCCCGCCGGGCCGCCAGGGCGTGCAAACCTACCTGGTGCCGGAAGAGAAACGCGAAAAGTGGTGGGAATTCTTTCGGAGCAAATTGCGCGAAGGCCGGCAGGGGTACGTGGTGACGCCGCGCGTGGAGCAAGATGAAAACAACCCGGCGAGCGTGGAAGAGCGCTTTGCCTCGCTGGCCAACGGCGAGTTGGAAGAGTTTCGCCTGGGCATGGTGCATGGCCGAATGGCGGCCGAAGAAAAAGACGCCAGCATGGAAGCCTTTCGCCGCGGCGACATTCAAGTGCTGGTCTGCACCACGGTGGTCGAGGTGGGCGTGGACGTGCCCAACGCCACGTTGATGGCGATCGAGTCGGGGGAGAGTTTTGGGCTGTCGCAATTGCACCAGCTTCGCGGACGCGTCAGCCGCGGCGCGCACGCCGGCATTTGCGGCGTTTTCGCCGATCCCCAGACGGAGGGCTCGTCCGCCCGGCTGAAAGCGTTTGAAACCACACTCGACGGCTTCAAGCTAGCCGATATCGATTTCGAACTGCGCGGGCCGGGGAACCTATTCAGCACCCAGCAACACGGCCTGCCGCCGCTGTACATTGCCGACCTGGTGCGAGACCGAACCTTCTTGGAAGAAGCCCGCCGCGACGCGCAAGCGCTAGTCGATGCCGATCCGGGCCTGGCGAAACCAGAATTCTCGCTGCTCCGGCGCATGGTGCTCAGGCGGTATGGCCAAGTGCTGGAACTGGGCGACGTGGGATGATGGCCAACCTGGCGAACGGCCCGGCGTACCATCGTTGCGATTGGCGCGCGGGGATAGCGTCCATCCATTCTGCTCGGGCTAACCTCCCGCGACCGGCGCCACGATCATCACTTCGTCGCCTTCTCCCAGCACGCGGGGACTGTGCTGGCCAATCGTGCCCAGGTGTTGGCCCGAAGCCGCAAGCATGGCCGAAGCCGGCAATGGCCGATCTTGCGGCAACAAGCGATTCACATGCGCCAGCAAATCATCGACATTGCTGCCCTCGGGCAGTTCCATTTCGGGCGGCAGCGACGCAACCGCGTCGTAATTGCGTCCCGAGTAAACAAAGCGAATCTTCATGGGGCCTATTGCCAATCGTCAATGACTGCAAATTGTTATTTGTGCGATGCCCTCGATTGTAGCGAACCGGCCGCGGCGCGGCACGCCGCGCAGGGCTGCAGATGCACCCAGCGGGTGAATCCCTGGAAACCGTCGTACACAAGCATCTTTCCCCAAGCTGGCCGGCCCGTGCCAGAGAGAATTTTGATCGCCTCGAGCGCGGCGAGCGAACCGGTTGCCGCGGAGATCGCGCCCACCACGGGGAAGAATTCCTCAAACGGAGGTTCTTCGGGATACGCGCAGCGCAAACAGTTGTGCCCCGGGCCAACCACGATCAACGTGCCGGTCATTCCCCATTGAGCCGCATCGACCAGGGGAATGCCGGCGGCACGCGCGGCCCGATCGAGTCGCAACCGCTCCGCGAAAGTTGGAGGGCAGGAGACGATCAGATCCACGCGTTTGGCCAGTTCTTCGGCCTCTTCGTCGTTTGGCTCGTGATCGATGGCTTCGACGGTGACAAAGCGGTTCATGCTCCGGAGCGACTCCGCGAAGCGCGGCGCGCGTAGCTCTCCCAATCCCGCTTCGCTGCCCAGCACCTGGCGATTGAGGTCGGGCGAGATCAACTCTCCGCCATGTGCAATGATCACGCGTCCCACGCCGGCCAACACCAATGAGAGCGCCGCCGGACCACCCATTCCGCCTACCCGCGTGACAAGCACCGTGGATTGCTTCAGCCGTTGCTGCCCTTCGAGGGACATCACACCGGGACCGATCTGCCGGGCGTATCGTTCCAATTCCTCCGGAGAAAGTTCGGGGAGAGACGGGTCGCAATTCATGAGAGCAGGGTTTCCGCCGATGGTGGGGAGGAAGAGAACCAAGATCGTAACGGTGTGGCACGTACTTCAAACCCTAGCCAAATTGCGCCGCGTTTCAACCGGGTTTGCGCTGCCACGGGTCCATTTCCACCACTGGCTCGCCGCAACGCGCCGGGAAACATTGTGAATTTGCGCCAAGTGTGGGAAGTTATCTGCGTCCGCGATCGTATGCCCCCGCCAAGTTCCCACCACGAGACCCCCCCCATGCTGATCGGATATGTGAGCGACGAACGTTACGTGGCCTTGGCCGACGTAACGATGGAGTTTTTGCCTCAAGGCCCAGGGACGAGCGGCCAGTCGGCGCCGCCATCGTACGAAACCCGCAGCCGCGCCACGGGCGCCGTGTATGCCGATTTGCCGCCGGGCGAATATCGCGTGGCGTTGTTCAAGGAGGGATACGGCCGAAAGTTTTCGCAGGTGAAGATCGCGCCGGGCGGCGAGCCGCATCATTTCCGGCTATTGAGCGACGGCCTGTTGGGCTATGCCTGGCCCAAGTGGGTGCAGAGCGGCGAGCGATCGGAGTTCCGCGTGCATGCCGTGGAAGAATACGAGCTGACGCTTTGGCGCTATGGGCAGCAGAAAGAACTGGTGCGGCGGATCGGCTGGTTCGATGAGCACGGACCGCTGGCCACCATGCAGATCACGCCCGACGGCGACTACACCCAAACCGGCGCCGAGTGGAACAAGCACGGCTACACCAGCCCGCACCATAAGCAGTACGTGGACGCTCCGGAACGGTCGGGCTTGTATTACTTTCACGCCCGCACGGCCACGCGAGAATTTTCCTTTCCGTGGATCGTGGCGCCGCGTCGCCCGGCGGCCAAGGTGGCCGTGCTGCTGAGCAACATGAATTGGAATGCCTACAACAATTTTGGCGGCCGCAGCAATTACATCCACCCCGATCGGTTTCCGCCCACCCCCACGCTCAACGCGCGGCTGGAACTCAAGCGATACACCGATCCTCGTCACATCAACTACGACACCGAGGACTATGCGCCGCTTTCGTTCGATCGGCCCGAACCGCTGAATCACATCCCGCTGGCCACGCAAGCGACCGACCCGATCGAAGGCCGCGCTGCTTGCCACGTGGCGCCGGCCGAATGGCGACTGCTGGCTTGGCTTGAGCGCGAAGGCTTTGCTTACGACGTGTACGCGGAAACCCAATTGCACTTTGGCCAACTCAACCTGAATGACTACTCGGTGCTAATGCTCGGGCCTCACCCGGAATACTGGTCGAGCGACATGTACTACAAAGTCAAACGTTGGGTGTTTGAACAAGGCGGCCGGCTGATCTACCTGGGCGGCAACGGGCTGAACGCCGACGTGGAATTTGTCGACGAGGCCACCATGATCGTGCGGAACGGAGATACCACGCATCATGCGGAGCGCGGCGTGGCCAGCCGATTCGCGGGCCGGCACGAATCCGAGGCCAACCTGCTGGGCGCCATTTACGACGCGCGAGGCATCATGACCGCCGCGCCGTACGAGGTGGTCAACGCCGACCATTGGGCCTTTGAAGGGACCGGTGTCCACAACGGTCAACAATTCGGACAGGAAAGCCTGCACCGACGTGTGCCGGGCGGGGCGTCGGGACACGAAACCGACAAGATTTCGCCCGACAGCCCCAAGAACGTGGAACTGCTTGCCCGAGGGCTCAACGCCGACGGCGGCGGGGCCGAGATGGTAACCCATCGCACTGCCAGCGGCGGCGAAGTGTTTTCGGCCAGTTCGATTTGTTACATCAGTTCGCTGCTGGTCGACGACGTGGTTTCGCGCATCACGCGGAACGTGCTGACGCAGTTCCTGCAGCGATAGTTGCCCTGCGCAGCGGGCCTGGCCAAGGAGCGGAACCGGAAACGGCGGGCCTCGTTCGGACGTCAATTCTTTTCCGCATGATTTGGCTTGCGCGCGGAGAGCAAGTAATCTGTACGAGCCTGCTCTCTCCCGGTTTATTTCTGCGTCGCCCGCTTTCTTTCTTCGAGGCCGCACCATGCACGCCGCTGATTCTGCTTCTGGTTCGAACCCCGACCGCCGCACGTTCATCAAGGCCGCCGCGGCGGCCACGCTTTCCACGGCGGTTGCCCCGGCGATTCTCGGCGCCGCCGACAAGGCCGGCTCCCAGACGCCGCGCGTTGGTTCCGGCGAGCATACCTACGAAGTCACGCACAACTGGGGCGCGCTCCCCGACCGCATTCAGTGGGGCGATACGCACGGCGTGTGTGTCGACTCGGCCGGGCTGATTTACGTCAAACATCGCTCGTCGGCCAGGGAGCCTATGGACGCCATCGTGGTGTTCGACGCCCACGGCAAGTTCGTCCGTTCGTTTGGCAAGGAGTATCACGGCGGAGGGCACGGCATCGACGTGCGTCGCGAGGGAGGCGAAGAATTCCTGTACTTGTCCGACATCAAGAACCGCCAGGTGGTGAAGACTTCGCTCACCGGCGAAGTGGCGTGGAAGCTCGATTACCCCCAAGAAGCCGGCGTGTACAAGAGTGAAAACGAATACCGGCCCACCAACGTGGCATTCGCGCCCGACGGCGGGTTTTACATCGGCGATGGCTACGGCTCGCACTACATCCATCAATACGACAAGAACGCCAAGTGGGTCCGCACCTGGGGAGGCGCCGGCAGCGAACCCGGCAAAATGAAAACCCCGCACGGAATGTGGTTTGACGATCGGCCTGGCCGCACGCCCGGCTTGGCCGTGGCCGATCGAGCGAATGCCCGCCTGCAGTACTTCTCGCCTGATGGCCAGCATCAAGGTTTTGTGGAAGGGATGAGTTTTCCCGCCGACGTGGACTTGCGGGGCAACGTGCTGTTGGTGCCTGACCTGCATGCCCGGATCACGCTGCTCGACGAAAAGAATCAGGTGCTGGCCCAGTTGGGCTTCGATCCGCAGTGGACCGAGCAGGTTCTGGCCGACAACTTCGCGATGCGGCGTTCGCCCGACCGCTGGCAGCCTGGCCGGTTCGTGCATCCACACGATGCCTGTTTCGACGCGGAAGGCAATATCATCGTCGCCGAGTGGGTGCCAACGGGTCGGGTGAGTTTCTTGAAGCGGGTGGGTTAACGCCGCGCAACCCATTTCGGAATCGCGCCTGGGCGTTTCTTCGCCCGGGCTTGCCGCTTCCTCAAAGGACGATTCATGCTCCAACCGGCCACGTCATCCAACATCAAGCTGCGTCTGTACGTGATGATGTTCCTGCAGTACTTCGTGCAGGGCTGCTTTTTGCCGGTCATTTCAGTTTATCTGGAAGAATCGATGGGGCTCAGCCGCGCGCAAATCGGCCTATTTGGCGCCGGTCTGGCCGTGGGACCGCTGGTTTCGTCATTCATTCTCGGACAACTGGTCGATCGAAGCTTCGCCACCGAAAGAGTTCTGGCGGCCACGCACCTGGCCGGCGCCGTGCTGATGTTCCTGCTGTACGGCTCGATTCAGTTTCTGCATTTTTCGGCCAGCAACGGCTTTTGGTGGGTGTTCTCGCTTGGCGTTGCTTACTCGGTGCTGTACACACCCAGCTTGATGCTCACCAACGCTTTGGCTTTCCACCATTTGCAGGATTCCGACCGCGAATTTCCCCTGGTACGGCTGTGGGGAACCGTGGGCTTTGTGCTGCCGGCCTGGATTGTGGAGTACTTCTTTCTCTCGGGCAACCAGGGCGAGTTGCTCAACAACGCGCGCGGCGTCACGTTGCTGTTCGCCGCGGCGGCGGGCGTGGCGATGGGCTTTTACAGCTTGAGTTTGCCCCACACTCCGCCCAAGCAGGGCGCCAGCAAGTTGGCCCTGACCGAAGTGCTGCGTTTGCTTCGCGAACGGGCGTTCTTGGTGCTGGTGATTGTGGCCTTTGGGGTGGCCATTGTGCACAAGTTTTTCTTTGTGTTGAACAGCCCTTATCTCAAGGCCATGCTGTTTCGCGGCGGGTTTGCCGGATGGGAAGGCCGGATCAGTTCGATTGGGCAGGTGGCCGAGGTGGGGGTGATGGCCGCGCTGGCCATGTTCATTCTCAGGCTGGGTTTCAAAACCACCATGGCGCTCGGCATTTTTGCCTACATCGCCCGCTGTGTGTTGTTGGCCCTGGCCGCCGCCATTGAAGGCGACTTCACCACCAGCATGATCTTGATCGGCATTGGCCAGGCGCTGCATGGTTTTTGCTTTGGCTGCTTTCTGGCCGCGGCATTCATGTACGTCGATCGTTGTTCGCCGGGCGACGTGCGCGGCAGCATGCAAAACTTCTTCGGAACCTTCATCTTGGGATTGGGATTTCTGGCGGGCGGAATTGTCGCCGGCTGGGTGGGGAAGCAATTCGAGGCGCTCAATGACACCTCGTTGGGTATGATTGGCGGCGCCGTAAGCTGGACCGCCCAGTACCAAGCGTCGGGACCACCGGCCGACAGCGTCCGCGCGGCGCTGGGCATTCAATCGACGGCTGGATGGACACCGATCCAGGGCCAGTACACGCAACAAGATTGGGTAGGCGTTTGGCTGGCCAGCGCGGTTATCGGACTGCTGTGCCTGATGGTGTTCGTGGCGTTCTTTCCCAAGACTCCGCCGTCGAGAACCAGCGAAGCTCCGCCCGACGTCAACCCATAGTTGCGCTGCGGCCGCGCTGGAGGATTTGCGCTGGGGGTTTGCTGGACACAGATCCCAGCCACGCCAATCGCCGTTCGAATGGTCGGCCTACTTGAGCCGGTACCGCTCCACGATTTGTTCGGTGAGCCGCACCCCCAGGCCCGGCGTTTGCGGCACGCTCACATAGCCGTTGGCCACCTCCAACGGTTCCACGAAAAGTTCCTCATAGATTGCGGTGCCGGTGGGATCGAATTCCAGCAATTGCGTTGTTGGGTGCGCGGCCATCAGATGCATCGTGGCGGCCAAACCCACACCGCTGGAGTAATTGTGCAACGTGGGGACGATGCCCGCTTGCACCGCCGCCTTGCATATCCGCCGGGTTTGTTCCAGGCCGCCGCATCGCAAGATGTCGGGCATTACGTAGTCGCAGGCCGCAGCCGGCCAGAGCGGTTCGAACCCGTGGGTTGTAAAGAGGTTTTCTCCCGTGGCAATGGGGTACGGCAATTTCGCCCGCAGTTGGGCATGGCCGACAAAGTCGAGAGGGCAAAGGGGTTCTTCGTACCAGAATGGTTGGATGTCCACGATGTCGCGGCCGAAGCGCAAGGCCGTTTCCAGATCGAAGGCGGTGTTGATGTCGATCATGAAACCGACATCGGATCCGATGGCCTTCCGCACGGCGGCCAGCCGCTTCAGGTCGCGGTCGTATTCGCCTGGATATCCCACGTGGGTTTTCACGTAGCGAAATCCGTCTTCCACATAACGGGCGGCGGTTTCGGCCATGTAGTTTGGTTCGTCCCAGTGCAAATCGCTGGCATACGCTTCCACCTGTTGGCGCTGGGCGCCGCCGAGCAAATCGTAAAGGGGAATGCCTTCGGCTTGAGCCCAAATGTCCCAGCAAGCAACCTCGATCGCGCTGATGCCGCAGAGGAACGACCCACCAATTTCCCAAATGGATCGCGAGGCAAACAGTTTCTTCCACACGGCGGCGATATTGGTGGGATCGAGCCCGCAGGCCATGCCCGCCAGGCGGTTTTGAATGATGGGCAGCATCAAGGCCTGATCGCCATAGGCGTCGCCAAGGCCGGTCAGTCCGGCGTCGGTTTCCACCAGCACAAACGTAAAACGGCGTTGATGGCGGATGCCGCACGAGTTGCCTTGGGGCCGCGCCAAGGGTCTTTCGAGTTGAATGGCGCGGACATTGGTAATTTTCATGAAAATGGTGGCCCGGTTGCAAATGCAGTAGATTGCCCCACAAGTTTGACTGGCCAGCGCCGTAGTATACGTGCTGCCGCTTGGGGGAACAAAACCTCGCGGCAGCCGGTTGCCACGAATGCCTGTGTGAGTGAATCGTTGGCTGCCCAGCGACAGCATGTTAAGTTTGGGAATCGGTCGCGCGGCCGACGGCCGCAGCAGGGCCGGGCCGGCAGCCACATTCGCCCTCCGCAACTTCTTCGCGCACGGCCAGGTTGAGCGGCAGGCAAGCCACAATTTTCAGGTGCAGGTCCATGTTCGAAGCGGTTGAAGTGGGACACAAACTCGACAAGGCCAGTTATGCGGAATTGGTGCCCGAGTTGCGCATGCGACTGATCGACGTGCAGTTTCGGGTGCGGGAGGCCAAGATTCCGGTACTGATCGTGGTTGCTGGCGACGACCACCCCGGCTGCGACGACGTGCTGCAACTGCTCAACGAATGGTTCGATGCCCGCTTTGTGGAGACCAACGCCTATGGTCCTCCCACGGAAGGAGAACGTTCCCGCCCTCGCTTCTGGCGCTACTGGCGCGACCTGACTCCCCGAGGAAAGATCGGTCTGTTCACCGGGGCTTGGGCTTCGCGAGCCATCGCCGATCGGGTGCAGGAGTGGACCGACGAAGCCAAGTTCCTGCGAATCGTGGATCGCGTGGAACGGTTTGAACAAGCCATGGTGGACGACGGCGCCGTGGTGCTCAAGTTTTGGCTGCACTTGCCCAAGGAAGTGCTGGAAAAACGGCTGAAAGAGGCCGAGAAACATCCCGACCGCGAGTGGCGCGTCCACCCCGAGGACTGGCAAATTTACGAAAGCCTGGAAAAAAACCTGCAGGTTGTGGAAACATTTCTGCGCCAGACGAGCACGGGAACAGCACCCTGGCACTTGATCGAAAGCACCGATGCGCACTACCGCGATGTCACCATTTCGCAGATATTGCTGGACACGGTGGAGAGCCGCCTGAAAGAGGTGGAGACGCAGGCTTCACCCAACCCTCCGCCAACCACGGCCATCGTTACTCCGCCAGCCAACGAAGTGCGCGACCCTCGCACGGTGCTGGACAAGGTGGACCTCACGCGGGCGTACAGCAAGGCCGAGTACGACGAGCAATTGAATTCGCTTCAGGTGCGAATCAATCACTTGAGCCGGGCGATGCACGAGCATCGCAAGTCGGCGGTATTGCTGTTTGAAGGCTGGGACGCCGCTGGCAAGGGGAGCACCATTCGCCGGCTGGTGCGTCCCCTCAGGCCCCAGTTGTACCGGATTGTGCCGATCGCCGCGCCCACCGATGAAGAACGCGCCCACCATTACCTGTGGCGGTTTTGGCGGCACCTTCCGCGGCCCGGCAAATTGGTGATTTTCGACCGAAGTTGGTATGGCCGCGTGCTGGTGGAACGGGTGGAGGGCTTCGCGACGCAGACCCAGTGGCGGCGTGCGTACCGTGAGATCAACGACTTTGAAGAACAGTTGGTCGAGCACGGTTTCTATCTAGGCAAGTTCTGGCTGCACATCTCTCAGGACGAGCAACTCCAACGCTTTCAGGCCCGAGAGAACACACCATTCAAACAATTCAAGATTACCGAGGAAGATTACCGCAATCGCGAGAAATGGCCCGCCTACGAGGCCGCGGTCGGCGAGATGGTGGCGCGCACCAGTTCCTCGACGATCCCCTGGAATCTGATTCCAGCCAACGACAAGCGGTTTGCCCGTTGCGAAGTGCTGCGGATTGTGTGCGAAGGACTGGAACGGCTGTTTTGATGCCGCGAACGGCGCAATCAAGAGACGATCCGCCGAGCGGTCGGCCGCTGCACCGTCGCTAGCCAGCGCGACCGAGCCTTGTCTCGGAGTACCATCTCTTTGCGAGTACTATGTCCGAGCAGGCGCTGCGCTCCGATCATGCCCCGGGGTGCCATGGGATTTCGACGACATTGTGCCGGGCTCTTAAGTGGGGGATTCCTGTGGCGGACTCTTGATGCGGGTGAACAGCCACATTCCCAGGGCCGGCCCCACCACGCCCAGCAGCAAGCAGGCCACCGGCAGGTGGTGTACGTCGCGCTCCACCACCAGCGACTTCAGGCCAAGCCACTCCAAGGCCGATTCCAACCGGGGAAGTCGATTGAAGCGGCCCTGCTGATAAAGCGATGCGACCGCGATCAGCCCGTTATGGCACACGTGCAGCACGATGCCGGGCTTGATGCTGCCGCTGCGCCAGGCAACCCATGCCAGAACGACTCCCAACAGCGTGGTGGGCAGCAATCGCTCGATTGCCAGCACGCCATTGACCAGCACGTGGAACGCGCCGAACAGGGCGGCACTGGCCAGAATGGCCGACCAAACCGAAAGTTTGCCGAGCAGCGATTGAAACACAAACCCGCGGAAGCAAATCTCCTCGAATATCGCCGGCGCAAATGCCAAGGCCGCAAATACCAGCCACGTGGGGATCTCGGCCCAGCGGCCGAGGGCTTTTTCCACGGCTGTCATCATGTCGCTGTCGAGCGAGGCCAAACCAATGGCCTTGCTCAACCAGTAAGCTTCGTGGGCGGCGGGCCACAACGTCAAACCCAAAATAACGGCTGCCACGTAGGCCAGCGGAGGCGCGGGCCACCAGGCAAATGTTGTTTCCAATCGCAGTCGGCGCCACCAGGCCAACAACAGCGGTAGGCCGCCGAACAACACCGCCGTGAAAATTGCCGAGAGGGCCATTTGCCGGGCTGCCGACCATGTGCCGTCTCCCCGCAGCATGCCGCCCGACATGAAAAACAAAGGAAACAGAATCGCCAGGCAGAACATGGCCATGGGGACCGTGGGGCGATCCGTGAAGGCGGCGGGTCTCTGCAGCATTTCGCCCCAGGTTCCGTAGCTGCCGTACAAGATGGCGTCGGTACCAAAGATGCGCGCAGCCAAGGCCAACGTCGCCGCCGAATAAATCACCGTGGAGAGCACCGCCACCACGGCGTAACCCAACTGTGCGGTGCCGGCGAACACGTCGCGGGCGAGCAGCACCATGTTGATCAGCGGCGCCACCGCCAAAGGGCCGCTCAGCGTGACGCCCGGCACCAGACTCATCACACCGGGCGCCAAGGCCAACAGCATCAGCGGAATCAGGTACGCCTGGGCTTCTTTGAAACTCCGCGCGAAACTGGTCACCGCCAACAGCACCGCGGAGAAGAACACGGCAAACAGCATCAACAATGCAAACACCGTGGCAATGGTGCCAAACGACAGTCCTCCGGCCCCAAACAGGGCCATGCTCAAACCCACGGTGCGCACGGTGGTGGTCATCGCCACGAGGTTGACGATGGCCGTGAGCATGGCCACGGTCACCACGGCCACGTATTTGCCAAACAGCAATGCCATGCGAGGAAGCGGCGCCGCGACCAAGGCTTCCAGGGTACCTCGCTCGCGTTCGCCAGCCGTGAGGTCGATCGCCGGATACACCGCGCCCGTGATCGTCATCAGGATGAGAATCAGCGGAATCACGGAAGCCAGGCTGACCCCCGTGCTAACCTGAATCTGACTTTCCACGTTGACGTATCGGGTGCTCACCAATCGGCGGCGCCCAGCTTCGGCATCGAATGCCCACCGGGCGGCAACTCCCGCGGCAAGAGCAATTTTGCTGCGCTCGCTTTGCCGCTGCTGCTCGCGCACGTAGTCGTCCCACGCGGCCAGACGGTCTTGCAAATATTCCACGGCCGCCACGCTGACGGCCGAATCGCGCTGATAGATCAGTTCGATTTCCAGGCGAGGGACTGAGCCGTCGTTGCGCAGAGGTTCCAGCAGGCGGCTGCGCAATCCCAAATGGTAAACCCCCTCGCTCACCCGTTGTTCGAGCGAGATGCCGTCGGGCGGAAGGATCTCGTACATCGGCGGCGACGAACCCGACTCGCGCAGCGGCAGCGGCCAGCGGCCTTCGTTGCGCAGTCTTTGCAAGTGCTGGTTGGCGGGGCTAAAGAATTGCGCCAGCACCTGTTCGTCCCAGCGGCTTTCGACGCCAAACAAGTATTGGGCATGCCGACGCGGCAAGGTCAGCATAAACTTTTGAAATACCACGCCCAGCACCGGGTAGACCAACAGCGGCATGAGCACCAACGTGATGATCGTGCGCCGGTCGCGCAAGATCTCCCGCAATTCTTTCAGCGTCAGCCGGAATAGCCGGCCGCGCGTACTCGAGGCGTAGTCGCCGGAACCAGGTTGGCTGCTGGGCGATTGGTTCTTCTGCCCTGGCGGCGAGTTGGCGCGACTGGCTGGTTCAGCGCGGCCCCCGGTGGTTTCGCTGGCGGGAAAATCCGGCGAACCGGGTTGGTTGGCTTCGGATGCATGGTCGGTCATGCTGTTTCGGCCCCCCGCAGCGCTGCGTTGCCGCGCACGTACCGCATCATGATCTCCACCAGGTTTTGGCAGCCGGTTCTCTCACAAAGTTGCTCGAACGAACCTTCTTCCACCAATCGGCCGCGATGCAGTAGGCCAAAGCGGTCGCACAGCCGGGCGGCTTCGTCGAGTTGGTGCGTGCTGACGAGCACCGACTTCCCCTGATCGCGCAAATGGGCGATATAGTCGAACACCACCTGGCTGCCCACCACGTCGAGCCCTCGCGTGGGCTCATCGAGCAACATGATGGGAGGATCGTGCATCAACGCCCTGGCCAGATTCACGCGTTGCTTCTGCCCGGTGGATAAGGTGGAGCATCGCCGGTCGAGAAAGTCGGTGAGTTCCAGCAACTTGCTGATTCGCCGCAGGTTTTCTTGAATGTCGGCGTACCGCAGCCCGTACAAATCGGCAAAGAACACCAGCATCTCTCGCGGCGTGAGCCATTGATAAAGGCCCGCGCTGGTGGAAACGAGCCCCACTCGACGTTTTACCTCGTCGGGCGATTCAATACTGCGCAGGCCGTCGACCTCGGCATAGCCCGACGTGGGTGTGAGCAACCCCACGATCATTCGCAAGGTGGTTGTCTTCCCGGCGCCGTTGGCGCCGAGCAGGCCATAAACTTCGCCCGGGGCAATTTGAAAGGAAACCCGATCGACCGCGACGACGTCTTCCCCGCCCGAGAAGCGTTTGGTCAACTCATGCACAATGATCATAGCTTAGGGCCAAATGCCCTGAGGTCCTTTGTACGTGGATCATGTCAGACAGCCTTGAAATAGCAACGCCTTTCCCCCTGTTCGGCGCCCCTGCTCCCTTTGTTCCGGCGTTCGTCTGACGCTCAATTGCGATGTGATTTGCCTTGAGCCAGATGAGCCCCGTCATTCTAAGAGCCCGGCAGCGCAAGCTCCACAGCAAATATGCGAACCGTGAAGATTTATCGCGGCGCCATCGAGCGGTTTGCCGTCTGGTTTTCGAACTCGGGACTTGTTTCAGCCGGCCAAATGGGGTCAACTACCACAGCCTGACTTGCGCTGTCGGGCTTCTTGTGCCGGCCCCGGTTCTGGTTGGCCCAGCGAAAGCCGTTGGCGCGAACTCGGGCAAACTTTGGTCCTCTGGACCGCATGCCCCCCCTCGCGGCGGGAAGCCGAAACAGTGGATCGCCTCGCCGCCGAGGCCCCCCGATGTTGCGGTTATTCCCCTTTCGACCTACACCAGGAGCAAAAGACCGATGAAACACTTGACCTGTCTGACAATGGCCGCCCTACTCGCCGGATCGATGGCCGCCAACTGCGCTTCGGCCCAAGACGCCAAGGCCGAAGTGAAGCCGCTGGTCACCAATCTCAATAATCCCTCGGGTCTGGCCGTGCAGCCGGATACCGGCGACGTGTTCATTTCCGATAGCGGCAATCTCCGCGTGCTGCGTTACAAACCCGGAGCGCCTCGCGACGAACGCATCGCCACGGTAATCGCCGGGTTCACCAAAGACGTGTATGGCAAAGGCCCCATGTACGACATTGGCCCCCTGGGGTTGGCCTTCATGAATCGCAACACCCTGGTGGTGGGCGACGGCGGCAAACCCGACGGCCAAGAACTGGTGCGCATTTATAACGTGCCCGACTCTGGCAAGATTCAAGCCGATGACATGAAGTACAAGCTTGGTCCCGTCGGCCCCTCCGAAAAAACGGCGATGGGCGAAGGCAACTTCTATGGCGTGGCCATCACCCCGCAGGCCATCTTTGTCACCTGCAATGGCGACGACACCAAAGGCTGGATTTCTCGCGCTGAAGTGAAAGACAACGAGCCCGGCACGCTGGAACCGTTCATCGCCACGAAGGAACTGGTGGAGGTTGACGCTCCGGTGGGCATCACGGTTTCGCCCGACGGAAACCTGGCCGTGAGCCAAATGGGCGAAATGAACATTCCGCAGGACAGCCTGCTGACCATGTACAGCACGGACGGCAAGCTGCTTTGGAAGGCCGAAACCGGCCTGTTTGACATTGCCGATCTGGCCTACAGCCCCAAGTCGGGCAAGCTGTATGCCGTCGATTTTGCTTGGATGGACGAGAAGGAAGGCGGCTTGTTCCGTCTGGACGTGAAGAAAGACGGCGAAGAAGTTACCGTGGAAGCGGTGAAGATCGTATCGCTCGACAAACCCGCGGCGATGGCGTTCGATAAAGAGGGTGGGCTGTATGTGTTGGAATTCGGCACTGCCGAAGAAGGTTCGGAAAAGAAGCCGGGCCGCATGGTCAAAATTGCCGGCGACCTGTAAACCGTCGGTATCTGTGGAATGCCATCCCCCGAGGGAGCTGGCGTGACTGCGGCATGCTCATCTTTGCAACTCAAGTCCAGCCCCGGCCCCGCATGGCCGGGGCTGGCATTTTCTGACCGCCATTGTTTGCTCGCATTCCTCTCCCAGCACAACCATGACTCGGCGCGAAAAGATTGAAGCCATGTTGGTCGACGACCCGCACGATGCCTTCCTGCGGTACAGCCTGGCGTTGGAACTGGAAAAGGAGTCGCAGCACGACCGCAGCTTGAGCCTGTTGGGCGAACTCCAGGCGGAACAGCCGCCTTATGTGCCCGCCTTCTTCATGGCGGCCCAACAACTCGTTCGCTTGGATCGTGGCGAAGAAGCCAAGGCGGTGCTCACCGCCGGCATTGCTGCCGCGCAAGCCGCCGGCGATTTGCACGCCGCCGGTGAAATGCAGGAGTTTTTACACAGCCTGTAGCCGAACCGCCGGCACGGTGTCGATTCCGGTCGCGGCCGAGGAACCTTACTTGGGCAACCACTGCACGGCGTCCACAATCACGTGGCCATTTGTGCCCTGATTGGTGATGGTTACTGCGGCCGGCCGGTCCGCGGCGAATTCGAATTCTCCCAGCGAAACGAACAGGCCGTCGATCGGCGGTGCTTTGCGTTGATCGACGGTAGCCTGGGTTTGGCCGCCGGTGAGCTCGATCATCACGGGCACGTTTGTTGCCCGGTTGGGATTGGCGCTGTAGGCCAGTCGCACCTCGTACTTGCCCGGCTTCAGTTTTGCTTCGAATCGGGCCGACGCCTTGCCGTCTTTGGCGCTGCTGTCGTGCTGGTAGCTGGAGCCGACAAACTTGCCTTGTGAATGGCTGCTGGACCAGTGGCCCTGCAGTTGCGCGTCGCGGTCGTCCACGACAATGCCGTCAAGTTTTTTGGGGTCGATGCCGGCGCCGCCGCCGGTGGGGCCTCCCTGGTATTCCAGCACCTGCCCATCCTTGAGCAATTGGGCGCGAAGGTCGTTGTATTCGACCTGCTGCACTGGCACGCCCCGCTCGATCGCCAGCACGGCCACCGTAGCCGCCGACTGTCCCAGAATCATGAACACCGGCTCCATGCGAATCGAGCCAAAGGCAATGTGCGAACTGGAAACGCACACCGGCACTAGCAGGTTTTGGCACTGCTTTTCCTGCGGCAAGATCGAACCCAGCGCAATCTCGTAGGGGCCTCGCGTGGCCACGCCCACGTCGCCTTCGTTCTGCACGTGCCCCTGGGGCGTGATGTACCGCTGCACGTTGTGCGAGTCGATGGTGTATGAACCCATGCCGATCGATTGCGGGGTGGGCCGCCGCTTGAGGAGCTCGTTCTCGGTCATCACGAATTTGCCAACCATCCGCCGCGCTTCGCGCACGTAAAGCTGGTGGGGCCAGTTGCCGTTGTCGGTGAACTCGTCCTTGGCCAATCCCCATTGGCTCATTTTGCTCCGCACGTCTTCGGGCACGCGCGGATCGTTGGCAATGAAGTACATCAGGCCTTGCTGGTAGGTGCGATGCTCCTCGACAATCTCCTTCCGCCGTTCGTAGGAAGCCTCGGGGTAATCGTAGTTGAATCCGATATTGTCGGTGCTGAAGGGACCGTGATTGTTGGTGTCGGTCTTGTGGTTGGGTATGGCGTCGAACTTGTCGAAGGTTTCGCGCCAGCCCGCGTCGAAGATCCGCAGCAGCAGCTCATACTGCCGGGCATCGTAGCCCCGGGGGCGGGGGAAGGGCGCCCGGTTGGGTTCGTGGTTGGTCAGGCACATCCGAAAGCAATACGCCTGAACCTTATTGTCGGCGGCCCCATATTCGCCCGGGTGCTCCGTGCTGATCCGGGGCAGTACGCCGCTTGTAGGATCGCCGGGAACCACATAAGGGTCGATCGGCCGCTTGAGCACGCCGAAGTGGTGACGATGGTGCAGCACGCCGGTTTGCACGCCGTTCCATTCTTCTCCGTACTTGCTGCGAGCCTCGCGGCCCACCGTGTAATCGACGCCAGCCGCGGCCAACAGGTCGCCCTCGTAGGTTGCGTCGATGAACATCTTTCCGCGATACGTTTCGCCGCTGAGCATGGCGATGGAAACGATCCGGCCTTGCTCTTTGGTCACGCCTTTTTCGCGGTCGAGCCAGCGATCGCGATGCACGGGTATCTTGTGCTCGGCGATCAGATCCTCGTAAACCCTCTCGGCAATGTGCGGCTCGAAAATCCACATCGTGCGGTGTTCGCCGTCGATCGCGGGAGTGCCTTGCCCCGTGTTGCCGTATGCCTCTCGCTGCTGCCAGCGCCAGGTCTTGGGCGATTGATAATGCAGAAACACGCGGTGATAGAAATTGCGGGCAAGACCCCCGATAACCGCCTTGTTGCCGGTATCGGTCCAACCGAGCCCGCCGCTGGTAAGACCGCCGAGATGCTTCTCAGGGCAGACGATGATCGCCGTTTTGCCCATCTGCCGAGCTTGCACGGCGGCGATCACGCCGGCCGAGGTTCCTCCATAGACCACGATATCGTAGGCCTGTTCTGGCGCCGCGGCGGCCTGTTGGGCAACCACAGCCTGGTTTGCTCCAAACAGCAGGGCGACTCCCAACAACAAGCCGAAAGCAATGCGTGAATGCATGCGTGAATTCCTTTGCGAACTTCTGCCAACTGGGGCGCCGAGCGTCACGTTAGGTTCGATCGTAATCCAACTTTGGGCGAATTTCGATGATCTACCGCCGAACGCCAGCAGTGAACGGAATTGCGGTTTCGTTGCCCGATCTCACGGCGCTGCCGCCCCGATCGCTGGCGGTTTGTCCATGAAGGCTTTCAAGGCCTCCGGCGAGTCGCGCCCTTCCAGCGCGGCCAGTGTCGGGTCGCCGGTACGTTTCATCCATTCGGCCATCCGCGCTCGGAACCTGGCGATTTGCTCGGCGTAGGCGGGATCGGCGGCCAGGTTGTTCAGGGCGCCGGGATCGTTTTCCAGGTCGAAGAATTCTTCGAGTTCGCGCTGCCGAAACAGGTTGACGCGGCGCTGCACCGCCTCGTTGGTTCTGCCCTCTTGCACCATCGCCCGCATGGTTTGGCCTTCGTTATTGTTGCGATAGATACGCTGGCCATCGGACCAGGGATTGAAAATGTAGCCGAATTTTCCGTCTTGCACGCAACGCATCGGCACAAAGGCTCCGCCCGCCTTGCGGTCGATTTGAGTGTAAACCCACTCGCGATTGGCTTGGGTGTCTCCCTTCAACAGCGGCAGAAACGATGTGCCATCCAGGCCTTCGGGAAGCGGGAAGCCGGCGGCCTCCATCACCGTGGGAAAGAAATCGATGCCCGAGATAAAGTGGCGATCGTCCACGGCTCCTGGCCGCACCACGCCGGGCCAGCGCACCAGCCAGGGCGTTTTGGTGCTGTTGAGGTAGCAGTTGCACTTGGCGAACGGAAACGCCATGCCGTTGTCCGAAAGGAACATCACCAGGGTGTCCTGCTCAAAACCGGACTCCGCGAGCGCTTTCATCACCGCGCCGAAGGTGTCGTCGAGCCGCTTGACCGAATTGAAGTAATGGCTCAATTCTTCGCGCACTCCATCCAGGTCGGGCAGAAAGCCGGGAACCACGGCCTGCATGGCCTGATAAAGTTGCGTCGGCACCACCTCATCTTTTCCATAAGGAGGCTTGTCGGGATCGTAGAACGGCCGATGGGGATCGTGGCTGTTGACCATCAAGTAAAACGGCTTGCCTTCCTGGCGGCAGCGATTCAAAAACTCCTGCGAGTACTGGTAATACTTTTGCGGATCGCGGCCTTGGCCCAAGTCGGGCTGATCGTGCGCAAAATCCCAGCGGTAATTGGCCTTGGGAGTGGAGTGCCCCACCTTGCCCAAAATGCCGGTCAGGTAACCGTGTTCGCGCAGCGACTCCATCACGGTGGGAATCGGCAACCGCGTTTGATTAAAGCCAGTGATACCGCTGCGGTGCGAATAACGGCCTGTTGCCAGCACGCCTCGGCTGGGTTGGCAAATGGCCACATTGACATGCGCGCGGTGGAACCGCAAACCCTGGGAAGCAAACGTATCGAGGTGGGGCGAAATGTTGGGCAGCGAGCAACCGTAACACCCCAGCGAGTCCCAATTGAGATCGTCGGCCGTGAACAGCAGCACGTTGAGCGGCTGCCGCTCTTCCGCCACGGCTTGGTCTGCCGCGACAATCCCTAAACTTGACGTCAGCAGGATCGCTATTCCAAATTGGATGGTGCGCGTGAACGGCATGGCCAACCCTTTCGCCGATGGTCGATCAAAGTCGCAAGCAAACGATGCTGCGATTGTAGTCGCGGCCAACTCGGCGGTGGTAGCAGTGCGCTGCAATTCTCGCAGGCTGCGAGCGCCTCACTCCACCTGGCCTGCGGGCTGTGTTCGGCGGATTGTCGTACGAATGTGGGGGGATTGTCAGAGCAAGCTAAGGAGGATCGTACCCGCCGGGATGGTAAGGATGGCACCGCAGAATCCGCAGCACGCCGCGGAACGAACCCCGCACGGCGCCGTATTTGCGCACCGCTTGAATGAAGTAGTGGCTACAGGTTGGCTGAAATCGACACTGCCTGCCAAACACGGGACTCAAAAAAATCTGGTACAGACGCACCAGCCCAATCAAGATCCAACTGGGGACCATCACCAGCAGCCTCGCCACCCACAGCGCCGCGCGCACTGACCCATGCCGCGGTCGAACGGAGGGAGTTTCGCCTGGAGGATTGGCTGTCGGAACGCACATGGCAATGAGAGTTAAGCGACTCCAGGAAAATGGCATCGAGCGCCGATGCCAGTACCGAGCATCCTGCTCATTATTTCAACTCGCGGCTCAATCGTCGATGCAGCCGCGCCGCCAGCGATTGCAAGGATTCCGCCAGGGCATCCAGTTGGGGTTCCACGCCAGCCCTGGGAATCACAATCAAATCCAATCCCGTTGGCAATTCGTGTTGATGCAGCCGAAAGGCTTCACGCAGCAACCGCTTCCAACGGGCGCGGACGTGAGCCTTGCCCACCTTGCGCGAAACCGAAAGCCCCAACCGCGACTGGGGAAGATCGTTGGTTGCGGCAAAAACCAAGAGCAGATGGTCCCCCGCCCTGTTCCGCTGCGCGTACACCCGCTCGAACTCCGCCGGAGTTCGCAATCGTTGCTCCTTGGTGAATCCCCGTGGTTTCATGTTGGTCGAGGGAGCCATTGCCATCAACGGAGTTCAAGATATCAGCCAAGCCACCCATCCCAGGCCGTTTCCAGGGACCAGGCGAAAGCCCGCTAAAACGGCTCTTGGATCACGCGTTCGAGCATCGCTTTCACCGCTTGTGCTTCGGGGCTCAGTCAACCTGGGTCGAACGGATGCTCTTCGAAAAGGCCTTGCGAAGCATCGAACAATCGGCCGTCGCCATATAGTTTATCTTCTTTTGTCGGGGGCGGACTCTCCGTCGCTGGCATTTCCTTGTCTGCCGCTGCGGAAATACATACGGTCGATCGATTCCCGGCTGGGTTCGATCGTGTCTCCGCAGGTGTCCGGCAAGGCGGCGGCCGTCAACGTGCAGCGACGCCGCCAGTTCGATTGGCGCAATCTCGAACAGGGTAGGCATGAAGTTGGAGAAGTCGATGGGTTTTCGTTCACCCTGGCCAAATTCTTAAGAAAAGGCAATTCCGCAGCGAAACCGTGGAGCCGACATTTGCAACACTCCGATTGCGAAACATCCCACCCATCGGTCGGTCCTGCTCCACTTCAAGGGAAATCACCTGACCGCTTGCGGCGTCATGATCCTGTCGTCAGAATGGCTGGATCATGGAAAGCGAACGCAATCTACCCAATCGTGTGAAATCGCACCGCACCGCCCGTGGATGGTCGCAGGCCGAACTTGCAGAACGTGCGGGCATTTCTCGCACGGCGGTCAGCGCCATCGAGGGGGAGCGGTTGGTGCCATCGGTGGCGGCGGCGCTGTCACTGGCAAGGGTTCTCGAATGCACGGTCGAGGAGTTGTTTGGTTTGCCGGACGACAAACCCTCTGAAATGGGTTGGGCTTGGACCCCGCCCCATCCAGCATGGCGGTACTGGCAAGCCGAGGTCGGCGGACGGGTTCTGCTGTACCCGATTGAATCGGCGGGAACCACGGCGAGCCTGCCGCACGATGGCCGCGGCGACCGGACGGCGGTTTCCGCGGAAAGTTCTCCATTGGCCCGAAGGACACTGGTTGTTGCCTGCTGCGACCCGGCCGCCGGTTTGCTTTCGACGTTGTACGCTCAGACTACCGGATTTCGGCTGTTGGCAATTCCACGGTCAAGCCAACAATCGCTCGATCTGCTCGCTCAGGGACTCGTCCATGTGGCTGGACTGCATCTCTCCACGGACGCCGATGATCGCAATGCCACGGCGGTGAAAACGAAGTTGGGCGACGGTTACAAACTCCTGCGAGTCGCAACGTGGCAGGAAGGCCTGGCAATTTCCCGCAGCCAGAAGGTCTCGTCGATCCGCTCCGCCGTGAAGTCCCAACTGCGATGGGTTGGTCGAGAAGCAGGGTCGGGAGCGAGGCAGTGCATGGACGAGCTATTGTCAAATCGCACCACGATCCGCCGAATTGCCCACGATCACCGGGGAGTGGCCGAGGCCATTCGGTCAGGCTGGGCCGATGCGGGAGTCTGCCTCCGGCTGACCTGCGAGGAATCGGGATTGAACTTCCTCAGTCTGCGCGAAGAGCATTTCGAGCTTTGCTTCTCCCGCAAGACCGAGAGCGACCCCCGGATTCAGGCACTCGTTCGAGTGGTCAGGTCCGACGAATATCGCCGTCTGCTGGCCGATTTGCCCGGCTATGGAACGTCGCAATCGGGAACAGCCCGCGCCGTCACTTGAACTTGAGATGAACACGAAGATGATGAATGGTCGAAGCTGCGAGTGGAGGTTGATCGCCCATCTGACGCCGGTTCTTGTTTGCTGCGCCCTATTGTGGGGAGTGGGCTGCCAGAATCAGAGCGAACGCCCAGCAGCGGCACAGCAGGTTCGAGTGGCGGCGGCTGCCGATCTCAAATTTGCTTTCGATGAACTCATTGGCGAATTCGAAAAGGACCATCCCGGCATCAAGGTGCAGGTGACATACGGTTCGTCGGGGAATTTCTTCGCTCAACTCACGAACAAGGCCCCGTTCGACATCTTCTTTTCCGCAGACATGACCTACCCACGGCAACTGGTCGAGAAAGGGCTGGCCGACAAGGATAGTGAGTTGCCGTACGCCGTAGGGCACATCGTCGTCTGGGTGCCGAACGATTCGAGCATCGACGTGGAGCAACTTGGCATCGAAGGACTCCTCGCCCCGGCAGCCAAGAAGGTCGCCATCGCCAATCCCCAGCATGCTCCCTATGGCCGGGCGGCGGAAGCGGCCATGCAGACGCTTGGCATTTACCAACAAGTGCGGGATCGGCTGGTCCTGGGAGAAAACATCGCGCAGACGGCGCAGTTCGTCGAAAGCGGCGCTGCAGACGTTGGCATCATTGCCTTGTCGTTGGCAATGGCGCCCGCCATGAAAGACAAGGGACGCTATTGGCAGATTCCGCTCGACGCCTATCCGACAATGGAACAGGGCAGCGTCATCTTGAAATGGGCGCAGGACCGCGAGGCCACCGGCCAGTTCCGCAGGTTTGTCGCTGGTCCCACAGGGCGGAACATCCTCAAGCGGTACGGCTTCATCTTGCCGGGGGAGTGACGCATGGACTCCACGGCGTTGTGGCTCACGTTGCGATTGGCAATCTCCACCACGACCATTTTGTTCGTCCTCGGGTTGCCGCTGGCATGGTGGCTGGCGACCACCCGTTGGCGAGGCCGCTTCCTGATCGAGGCGGTCGTGTCGTTGCCGCTCGTTCTGCCGCCAACCGTGCTGGGGTTCTATATCCTGATGGCGACCGGGCCGAACAGTTTTTTGGGGGCAGCGTATGAATCGGCCACGGGCAGCCGATTGCCCTTCACATTCCAGGGGATTCTGCTCGCCTCGGTATTGTACAACCTGCCCTTCGCCGTGCGGCCCTTCACGGCTGCCTTTGCGGGGATTGACCGGCGACTGGTCGAAGCCTCCTGGTGTCTGGGCGAGAGTCCGCTGATGACGTTCTTCCGCATCACGCTGCCGTTATCCTGGCCGGGCGTGCTGACGGGTTTGGTGCTGACCTTTGCTCATTGCGTCGGTGAGTTCGGCGTGGTGCTGATGGTCGGGGGCAACATTCCCGGCGTGACGCGCACGCTTTCAATCTCCATTTACGACAACGTGCAGGCCCTGGATTATGCCTCGGCGGGCCAGACGGCCTTCTGGCTGGTGCTGTTCTCGTTCGTGGTGTTGTGCGTGACGTCTGCCCTCGGACGACGGGGGATGCCGCTATGAGCGACCTCGCCGCCCAATTCGAGATGCGGTATTCCCTGGGAACCACAATTGAAGCCGCATTCATTCGACCCGCACATGGATTCTCCGTGACTGCTTTGTTTGGCCCTTCCGGCTGCGGAAAGACGACCGTTCTGCGCTGCCTGGCAGGATTGGAACGGCCGCAGCAAGGCAGCATTCGGTTTGAAGACGACGTTTGGCTGGACAGCAGTCGTGGCGTACATCGCACTCCGCCAGAACGGAATGTCGGATTTCTGTTTCAGGAATATGCTCTGTTTCCGCATCTGACCGTGGTGCAAAACATCGAGTATGGTCTGCGACGTTTGCCTGCCAGCCAGCGACGGCAACAGGTCGGAGAACTACTGGAACGGTTTGGGTTGGGAGGCCTGGAGAATCGCTATCCCCGACAGGTGTCGGGCGGGCAGCAGCAGCGGGTAGCCCTGGCGCGGACACTCGCTCGAAAACCGAACTTGCTCCTGCTGGACGAACCCCTTTCCGCTTTGGACACGGCCTTGCGAGAACAGATGCGGTTGGAACTGCGCAGTATGCTCGTCGACTTCGGCATTCCAATGGTCCTGGTGACGCACGACCGCCACGAAGCAATCGCCCTGGCCGATCACTTGATTGTGCTGGATCAAGGCCGAATTCTGCAAAGCGGCCCGGTCGAGGAAGTCTTCGCTCATCCCGCCGAGGAACGCGTCGCCCGCATGGTTGGCGTGGAAACGGTGCAACCGGGGCGAGTCGTAGACCGTTTTAACGGCACGGTCACGGTGAACGTGGGGGGCACGAATCTCACCGCATTAGCCAAAGGCCATGTTGACGATCGAGTGGTGGTTTGCATTCGCGCCGATGAAGTGGAAATTGCTCCCGGCCTGGCGTCAACGACTGATATCCCGAATCGCTTGCCAGCCACGATCCTCAGATCGACACCCGATGGAATGGCGGTGCGCCTCGAACTCGAATGTGGTTTTCGGCTGGCGGCAATGGTCCCACGACAAACAGCGAAGTCGCTCAGCCTCGAAGTCGGCAACGTTGTGATCGTCCACCTTCCTGCGGCGGCGGTACACCTTATTTCGGCCGGGAATACGTAGCGGCGGAAGGAACAGCCAGCTATTCCTTGTTCGCCGAAATCGCGTCCAGTTCTCCGCACAGGTCGAGCGCCTTCATCGCTTCCACCGTGGCAATGTAAGTGATGTAGTGGTAGTTGCCGCGGTAGAGCGAGTGCATCCACCAACGACCGCTCTCGCGTTGTTCTCGTTTCAACCACGCCAGGCCTTGCTGGATCCGCGGGTCGGACACGGGGACGTTGTTTTGCCGCATCAGCACAATCGCCAGCGAAGTCATGTAAGCGTCGCTCTGGGGCTGCGCGGCATCGGGCAGGTTCGCGATGAGGTTGAGCACTGTGGGACTCATTTCAAAGTGCCAATCATTGACCGGCGACATGTCGCGCGTGCTCCATCCGCCGTCGGCGTGTTGTTTCGAGGCCAGCAGCGCCAGCGCGGCGTCCCGATCGGAAGTTGGGACCAGTTCCGGCAGGTAGTAAGCTAGTTGCAGCTTCAGGACGCGGTCGAAGTCGTTCTTCGGCGGCGCGGTGCGGAACCACTGCTTCAACTTCTCCACGCGAGCGATCAGTGCTTCGTCCTTCAGCCCCGCGAGCCAACCTGGCGCCGCGGTAATGGCGCGAGCCGCTTGCAGGGAGAGTTCGAAGTCCGTGGTGATATGAGGAATCTCAACTTCGCCGTGGCTGACGAATGCCCCGTTTTCGGATTGGCGCTCGAACATGTCGCGCAGCGAGCGTTCCGTCGCCTCGGAGAGCTTGCCGGTGACGTTTCGATCCCACTCGGCCAGCCCGACGCTGCGCCACACGCTGGAAAACGCGCCAGGATAGTACTTGTGCCCGTTCTTGTCGGCCTGCTTGACTTCGACGATTTCCTTGGGCACAGCATTCACGAAATTTGCATGCACCTCGTCGCTCGGCTTTCCAAAATGCCGTGACCACGCGGTGTACTCGGTCATGTAGGGACCGGTGGTGTGGCAGTTCACGCAAGCCCTCTCACGCACCCAGCTCACCGCCCCAGCTTCCAAATACGCCGCCGCCGCCTTCAGCGATTCCGGGCCAAACGACTTCACATGCGGTTCGTCTGCCGAGGGAATGCTGACGCGAATGTCGCCGAACTGATATTGAAAAGCGGGCTTTTGCGGGTTCTGTCCATGCGCTGCGACGGTCAGAGAGAAGGTCGCCAAGGCGGCCCAGCCGAGACGGAAGCTGCAGTATCGAGGAAGACGGCGGAAGCCCAACGTAGTCGCATTCATGTTTAGATCCTTTTCGATCGGCTCGCCAAAAAGTGGAAGAACTCGTCCGGGGATATGACGACACCGTTGCTTTAATTTAGTCTCGATAAATTGCGGCAGGCACAACAACTCAGAGCGGACCGCGTCGCATGGTGCAAGCAGCCACCTGGTTCAGGCATCTGCCGGAGGGCAGGTCATTCTATCAAGAGTTGTAGTCCAACGCACGAAGCCACGCTGGTAGCCAGCTTGCCTGGGCTTAGGTCGGTAGTGAATAAAGATCCCGCTCAACAAGGGCGATTACTTGATGGTCAGGGTGGCGGCGCGGGAAGGCCGACTAACGATCGACACCTACCGTGGGTCTGCGGTACCTCGGTCGCCGGTTGCCACGGGCTCGATCGGCAAAATCTCCTGGAGTTCACCCACATGGTGGACATTCCACGAACCCGATGTCCCGGAATTGGCCAGCGGATTTGCGATGGCGGCATGCATCATGGATGAAAACGATGCAATCTCAAGCAACATCTTTCGGGTTTGGAGACAACTGCCCGAGGTCTATGAATGAGGACACAGAAAAAACGTCTTTCGATGTGCGAAAGGCGGATTTTGTCTTCAAACCCGTGGGGTCGGAATCAACTGCTTTGGCCGAGGATCATCAGCAAGGCTTTGGGGGCCGCCGAATCGCGCCGGTCAAGCAGCCGCACCTGCACTCTGCAAACCCCGGTGAACGACGCTCGATTCGTGGATCGCTTTCTGCGCGGGGAGGTCGATGAGGCAGAGTACCGCAGGCTGGTGATGGGCGATCCCGATGAATTACGGCCACCGGGCAGGGCTATAGCAACCCTGCAATGGGCTCGTTTTGTTCCACGATCTGCAGAATTTCTCGTGGTACGCCGCGGGTGAGTCGCAACGTGCCCACGTCGAACAACGCGTGCATCATCGTCGCCATCAGATTTGCCGGCGTATATTCCTCGCTGGCAGGATTTCCGGCTTGATTGTCGGATTGACCAATCACCTGGCCCATCTTGAGGCCGCCACCGGCAAACAGCAGCGGCGTGAGGTTGCCCCAGTGATCGCGGCCACCGTTTTTATTGAGCCGCGGCGTACGCCCCATTTCACCCGTGACCACCAACAGGATGCGATCCGACAGCCCCCGCTCCTCAATGTCTTGCACAAACGCGTTCACCGCCTGATCGACTTGCGGCCCCAGGTAATACATGCCACCCAGGTTTGCGGGGCTATTGCTGTTGCTGTGCATATCCCAGCCACAGTCAGATACCGTCACGAAGCCGCAGCCCGCCTCGCACAATCGGCGCGCCAATAGCATTTGTTTTCCCAGGCAGTTGCTGGCGCGTTTCATGTCGTACCAGCGCTGAACCTCGCGATGATCGAATAGCGGAGTCGTGTCGTACCGCGCCAACGTGGCCGGGTCTTCCTGCGAGAGGTCAAACGCCTTGGCAATTCCTCGGGCAATAATTTCAAACGCCTGCGCGCGGTACTTGCTCACCCCCTGCAATTCGGCGTCGCGATCGAATTGCCGCCGCACGTTGTCCAATTCATCGAGCAGATGGCGGCGATCGTCGAACCGCTCACGGGAAATCTTCATCTCCATATTCGACTGCAACTCGCCGCCGCCGATCGGATTGAATGCCGCAAAGGTCGGCCCCAAATCGCCCGGCGAAGTTAGCGTCGGCAAGGCGCTCGTCTCAAAGTTGCTGCCAATTTTCATCTCGGGGGCCACGGCCTCGGGCAACACCAACGTATTCAGCGGCATTCCCGTCAGCGGATGATTGGTGCCTGCCACGCGGGTATAGATAGCGCCCAGCGTGGCCTTCAGCCCATTGCGTCCGCTCGCAACTTCTTGATAGGTGTGGCCCGAGTTTTTTGATGCATACGATCGGACAATCGAAATGCGGTGGGCGATTTGCGCCAATTGCGGAAACGTGCCGCCAAAGGTAATGCCCGGCAGCGTCGTGGAAACCTCGCCGGTCACGCTGCGGATTTCTGCCGGAGCGGTGAGCTTGGGGTCGAATGTTTCGATCTGAGAAGGACCGCCCTGCAAAAACAGCAACACCACCGACTTGCCAGAGACGGGGCTTTCGCCCGGCCGCGCCTGGGCCTGGGCGGAAAGCAACTGCCCAAGCGTCATCCCGCCCCATCCCAAGGCGCCAATCCGCAACATCTCGCGTCGCGTCCAACCCTGGCAGGTACGCGTCGGCTGACGGTCAAAGATTGTGAGCATGGCGGGCCCTTTCCGTCTTGAGGCCAGTCGATCCCGACTTGCATTGGGGGGGGGAATACGCACCTTTCAATTGTAGTGGAGCGCGATTTGGTTTCGGAATACGAAAATGACGGTTTATGCATTGAACGGCCAGGTGGCAGCCGATGCGCGCAATTTATTCTGGTGAAACAACTTAATCGCTGTGGTCGCCGTCGGCCTCCGCAAGAATGCCCGAACAGCGACCTGGGACAAGCTGGGCGGAAGTGCTATACTCCGAGTGAAAGCCCGGTGCATCGCCCTCGATGGCGGCCCGCTTTCCCCAGGAGCCAATGGCTGTTTCTGAAACGCGAGGACTCGCGTTGGTCTTTCGGTCCTGGAACGCTGTTCTCCTAGGACCTCGAATGACCTTTGTTCACCTGGGGCTCTCCGAGCCTCTGTTGCGCGCCGTTGGCGACGCCGGCTACCGCACCCCCACCCCCATTCAAGCGGCCGCCATTCCGCACCTGACCGCCGGCAGCGACCTGCTGGGCTCGGCCCAAACCGGTACTGGTAAAACGGCCGCCTTTGCCTTGCCGATCATCCACCGGCTTACGGCGGGCGGCAATCCACCCCCGGGCAGTGGGCGACGAATTCGCGTTCTGGTGCTCGCGCCCACGCGTGAACTCGCCATCCAAATCGGCGAAAGCTTTGAAAGCTATGGCCGTCACACAACCTTGCGACATGTGGTGGTGTTTGGCGGTGTGAGCCAAAATCCCCAGACCAAAGCGCTCAAGAATGGCGTTGACGTCGTCGTGGCCACGCCCGGCCGCCTGGTCGATCTCATGAGCCAGGGCTACGTCAAACTCGACGCCGTGCAGATCTTTGTGCTCGATGAAGCGGATCGCATGCTCGATATGGGATTTCTGCCCGACGTGCGCCGCATTACCGCCAAGCTGCCCAGCCAGCGGCAAACGGCCCTGTTTTCCGCCACCATGCCCAAGCCGATTGAGCAGCTTGCGCAAGCCATTTTGCGCAACCCGGTGTCGGTGCAAATCGAGCCGGTTCGCGCGACAACCGAACTGATTGAACAATCGGTGTGCTTTGTCTCCAAGCAGCACAAACCCCAGTTGCTGGCCAGCATACTTTCCTCGCGCCCCGTGGGCCGCGCGATTGTGTTCACCCGCACCCGGCATGGCGCCGATCGCGTGGCCAAGCAACTCAATCGAGCCGGCATTCGCGCGGAAGCCATCCACGGCGACAAGAGCCAGGGGAACCGGCAGCGGACGCTGACCAACTTCAAGTCAAATCGTCCCCCGGTGCTGGTTGCCACCGACGTGGCCGCACGCGGAATCGATATCGACGGCGTCTCGCACGTGTTCAATTACGATTTGCCCAACGAGGCAGAGACCTACGTCCATCGCATCGGTCGAACAGGCCGCGCCGGAGCGACCGGTGTGGCTATTTCATTCTGCGACGATACCGAACGAGAATACCTGCAAGACATTCAACGGCTTATCCGCCGTCCGTTGAATGTGGAACGCGATCTGCCCGAGTTGCCTGCCCGCGCTGGCCAAAACCCAGCGGCTCGGAACGATTCCTCCCCTCGACCCAGCCGAGAGAATCAGGGCCAGCGAACTTCTCGAAGCAAATCACGCGGAACGGCGACCAGCGGCCCGAGCGTCCCCGCGGGTCGGGGCGAAAGTCGTGGCCGCAAGGGCGGCAAACGACGCCCTCAAAACGGCGCAGGCACGGCCAGCCATGCGACGTCTCGCTCGGACAATCGCGGTAAACCGGCATCCAGCGGCACTCCGATTCCGCTGGTGGCGGTCGATCGCACCAGTTCTCCCCAACATGCTCCCCCCGCGGGTGCCCTCGCCGTATCGCCTCAAGGCGCAAACCCGAGCCAGTCGCCAGGAAAAACGACCCCGCGCCGCCCCCCGCGCAAACGTCGTCGCAAACCCAGCGCAGTGCAAAAGTAGCGCCGTGCAAGAGTAACGCCGTGCAAAAGTAGCGATTGGCCAGGCGGGCCGTTCGCGATTCGGCAAAATTGTTCACCCCGCGCCGGTGATGGTCGGGCCTGCACGGCACGACCATCGCCTGCTGCTTCCACGGTGGCATTCACTCGCCACTCGATCAGTCGAGTTCGGGCAGTTCCATCCGCGCCAAGCCCTCCAAGGCCTGCCGGCTTTCCGCCAACCGATGTTCCAACTCCTGGAACCGACGCAGCATATTCGGGGCGGGAGCGCAGGCAGTCTTGAGATTGTGAAACGACTCTTCCAGCACCTGCAAGCTGTCGCGAACTTGCGAACTCATGGTGCGGGCGATGTATGAAAGCTGATTGTTGGTCTGCCGCAACTGCTGCACCATTTGAATATGCCGCCATTCCAGCCGAGCCGTGCGCAACGCTTCCACGATTGCGTTGTGCAGATCGTGTTTGTTGAGATCGCGCTTCACCAGGTAATCGCGGGCGCCATGCTTGATGCTGTCCGCTGCCACCCGCTCATTACCCGTTCCGCCCAGCAAGATGACGGCGGTGTCGTCGGCCATGTCGGCGATCTGCGACACGAGTTCGAGGCCGTCCATGTCGGGCAACATGTAATCAATCAGCACCAGTTCGATCCGCTCGCGGCGAAGAATTTCGAGTGCGGCCAACCCCGAATCACACTCTCGCACGTGGGTCTGGGCTCCGCATGCCTCGAGCAGCATTTCGGCAATTTGACGACGTTCTTCGGGCAAGTCGTCCACGATCAAAACGTGGAGCCGCTGCTCGCGTCGCGATTGGGGGCGAACAACGCGGGGAGCGCGAATGGGAACGGCAGTTTGCATCGGTCCTACCTACAAGGTTGGCGGTCAGGAAGGACCTTCCATGGCGGGGGGCGGGGGCAATCCTTGCCCTGTGCGCCGGGGAGCATTCGCCCGACACTAGCCATATCGTCTGCCTAAGCTGCCAGGCTTCTAAAGTTTGTCGGCTGGTGGTGCATTCGCTAAGGTTTAACACCCCCTGGCCCCCCCGCCGCGATGGGCCAATCGGAGCCCGCCGCGATTGGCAGCCGCCGCCGCCGTCTGCTAGAGTAGAGAAGATAGGCCGTAAACTTTGCCCAATCCGCAAGTTGCTTCTGGGAGTGCTCGCGTGCCGTACGTACTGACTCGCCGCATTATTGCGCTGTTGCTGGTTGTCCTGTGGCTATTGCCAGGCCAGGGGCCTGCTGCAGCCTCGGCCGCAGACGCGACCAATGGCAGCCCGGCCCCCCCTGCGAAACTGGCGCCGCTGCAACTCGACGACATTCCCGAAACCCTTTCGAAACCTCGCACCGCCGAGGAGCAAGACAAGCTCGACGCCAGGGCCATGTTCGCTGCAGCCCGGCGAATGGAAGATGACGATCCTAGCCGGGCGCTGCAGCTGTATCAGCGGGCGTTCCAACTCGATCCGTCGTCGTCAACGATTGCCGACAGCATCGCCATTCTGGCATTCAAGCAAAAGCGGATCGACGTAGGGGTCCGCTACGCGCTGCTCGCGGCGGAACTCTACGCAACCAACGCGATGCTTTTGGAGCGATTGGCGGCCCATCTGATTCAAGAGAATCGTTTGAAAGAGGCCTTGGAACTGCTCAACAAGGTGGTCGAGTTGCAGTCGCCGGAAGACCGCCAGACCGCGTTATACATTGACTTGCTGATGAAACGCGGCCGCATGGCGTTCATTCTGGACGAAAGCAAGTTGGCCGAGGAATCGTTCGCCAAAGTTCTCGATGCACTCGATAACGCCGAAAAATTTGGACTCACCAGCGAGATTCGCGGGGCCCTGCTGGGCGACGCCGCGAAGACCTACACCATGTTTGGCGAAACGTTTCTCAAGACGGCCAAGCTCGACGCCGCGCGTGAATCGTTCCAGACCGCTTATTTGGTCGAACGAGACAAACCAAGTCACGCATTCAATCTGGCGCGTATCGAATTGGCCGATGGCCGCCCGGACAAGGCGCTCGAACAGTTGCAAACGTACTTCAACGCCAAAGCGACCAGTCAGGGCTCCACGCCCTACAGCACGCTGGCCGATGTGCTCAAGGCGGCCAAGAAAGAACAAGACATTATTCCGACCTTGGAAAAACTGCGCAAAGACGATCCCGGCAATTTGTTCCTGATGTTTGGCCTGGCCGAGCAGTATCAGCAGGCTGACCAGTGGGAGCCGGCCGCCAAACTGTTTGAAACCGTGCTGCAAGAAGCGCCTTCGGAACCTCGCTACGCTTTCGTCCAGCAAGCGTCGGCTCGCACGCTCGTCGACAACCTTGCGCAGAAAAAACAGTGGATGCCGCTGCTGAAAACCCTTGGCCGCGTGGTGGCTTTGGCCGGCGCCCTGGATCCGGTGGAAAAGCAACTCGAGGCCGTCGTCGCCGACGAGAACTCCGTAAAGGGATTGCTGCAAGCAGCCGAGCAAGCCAAGGAGAAAGGGGAACTGTCCACCGACGAACAATTGGCCATCGCCCTGGTGGCACTGGATGGCAAACAATTTGACGCGGCCAGCGGATATTTTCAGAAAGTGGTCGACGCCCGCCCCGACAACTCGGCCCCCGTTTACCTGTCGTGGGGGGTGGGCCTGCTCCTGGGCGAACAAAACGAGGCCGCGGTGACCGTTTTTCGCCAGGCCTTGGAACGCAAGGTTTTGCCCGAAGAAAATCCCGCCTTCCAGATCTACCTGGCCAGCGCGTTGGCCTACGCGGGTCAAACCGATGAAGCCACCAAGGTCATCGATCAGGCGATCGAACTGGATTCCGAGAACCCTCGCTTGCATGGCCGCAAGGCGTGGATCGTGTACCAGTCCAAGGATTATGGCAAAGCGCGGCAGGCCTACGAGCGCGTGTTGGCCCGCTTTGGCGACGAACACGAATCGACCGATGCGCGAGACGTCCTCCGCGAAGCCCGCCTGGTGCTTTCGAATATCGAGGTGCTCGCCGGCGACATGCCGGCCGCCGAGGAATGGCTGCAGCAGGTGCTCGACGAATATCCTCGCGACGTATCGGCCCACAACGACCTGGGATACCTTTGGGCCGATCAAGGCAAGCACCTGCATCGGGCCCTCCGCATGACACAATATGCCGTAAGCCAAGATCCCGATAACGACGCCTATCGCGACAGCCTCGGGTGGGCGCTGTATCGGCTCGAGCGGTACGAAGAAGCCTTGCCGCACCTGGAACAAGCGGCGGCCGTGGACTCGCCCGATGGAGTCATTCTGGATCACATGGCCGACATCTACTGGGCCCTCGGCAAGAAACAGCAAGCACTGGACTCTTGGAAGAGGGCGGTAGACGCCTTCGACAAAGATCGCGAAGCCGATAAAATAAAAGCAACGCGTGAGAAGATCGAACAGGCAAACAAGTAATCCATGCACCCCGTGCCTGCCAACAGACCCGTGCCTGTCCACTGGCGTCGCAGATCACCCGCACGTTCGTTCGTAATCGACTTTGCGACACGGCCATTGCTTCGGCAGGCACGACTATTTCGGCAGGCAGAATGCCCGCACCTCAAGCAGACAAGCACCACGGAGTGTCAGCAAAATGGCAGGCCATTCCCATTGGGCCGGCATCAAGCACAAAAAGGCCATCATTGACAACAAACGGGGCAAACTCTGGACCAAGCTTGCCAAAGCCATCATCGTGGCCGCCAAGCTGGGGGGCGGCGATCCCGACGCCAATATCCGCCTCCGATACGCCATCGAGGACGCCAAAGCTGGCAATATGCCCAATGACACCATTGCTCGGGCAATCAAACGCGGCACGGGTGAGCTTGCCGGAGGCGACGTCGAGGAAATCCTTTACGAAGGCTATGGTCCCAATGGGGTCGCGGTGCTCTGCGAAATCTTTACCGACAATCGCAATCGCACCGCTCCCGAAATCCGCAAGATTTTCGATCGACACGATGGCAAACTGGGCGCCACCGGCTGCGTCGCATGGATGTTTGACCGCAAGGGTCTGTTTCTGATTTCCACCGATAAGGTTGCCGAAGAACGACTGCTGGAGATCGCCTTGGAATCGGGCGCCGACGACGTCCGCCGCTCTGGCGACAGCTTTGAAGTGCTGTGTGATCCCAGCGGGTTTCAAGAGGTGGCCGCAGCCCTCGACGCGGCCGGCATCGCCGTCGACAGCAGCCAGATTGCCCGCATACCCAGCAATACCGTCGATCTCGACGCAGAGGCGGGACGCAAAGTGCTCAAGCTGCTCGAAGAACTCGACGACCACGACGACGTGCAGTCCGTTTCCGCAAACTTCAACATTCCCGACGAAGTGATGGCCGAAATCGGCGCGGAAAATTGAACGCAGCGCGGCCACCCTCAACTCTGGATTAGACTGCACGTTGGCGGCGGCGCGCCGATGCTTTGCCGGCCTCCAAGGGCGCGCCTCGCGCGACGGCGGCGTGCCGCTGCCAAAACCATGCCGGCGAAGCCCACTCCCCAAACCATCATCGAGGCAGGTTCGGGCAACTCGGTCGAGTCGGGTGTGGTTGGGGGCGCGGGTTCGCTTGAGAAACCTTCGGGAGACAGCAAGAACGCTTGCTGCTCCCCCTGGTAACGACCCCAGCCGGCAATCTGCCCGTGAATATTGACCGCTCGCGCGGAGATCAACTCCCAGCCCGACTCCTCAGGCAGCAGATCGTTCAGGTCGATCATCACGCCATCGGAATAGAGAAATGCCCGCTCCTTTCCGTCGCTGTTCCATGCACTCCCGACAATCAGCCCCTCGTTGTTGATGTCGAACGCCTGGCTGCGGTTCCCGCCGAGGGTTCCCAGGTCCATTATTCCATCGGTGGTGAACAAGAATGCGTGCAACTGCCCGGCCGCGGTGAACGATTCGCCAACAATGTGCCCGACGTCGTTGATTGCATACGCCGAGCCATGACTCCCGCCCAGTGTTGGCAATGTCGTGATCGAATCGCCGGCGTATGCAATCGCTCGACTTTGAAACGTGCCGTCGATTCTGGCATCGTAATACCCCACGATGGTGCCTGCGCTGTTGATGTCGAAGGCGTAGGTTCCAATGGCGCCAGGCACGGCCACACTGGTTACCGAGCCCGCATAAATAAATGCATGGTCTAGGCGGCTTGGAACATGCATGCCCGTGATCTGCCCCGCGTCGTTGACGCCGTAGGCGGCACTATTGGCACCGCCCACAATGCTGCCGAGGTTTACGAATGTGCCACCGGTATACAAGAACGCTCGATCAACTCCGACAACCTGAAAACTGCCGACGATGTCGCCGTTATTGTTGATCGAACGGGCGATGCTTTCCGTTCCGCCGAACGTGCCCAAGTCGTTCATCATGCCGTTCGTGTAGAGGAAAGCATGTTTCTTGCCATCGGTCGCAAACGAGTCGCCAACAATTTCTCCATGATCGTTCATGCCATAGGCCACACTTCCGGGCCCGCCGAGATTCCCCAGGCCGGTGATCGTGTAACCGGCCTCGCATGGTAATGGCGAAACGCAACACAACAAAACCCAGGGCAATGCCCAACCGAAAGCACGCGTTGTCTCGGCAACCATGATTTCCCTTCAACAAGGTCGTTGGGGGCTCCGCTCACCACTTTCGCGGCTGGCAGTTGCGCGTCCCTCCTTGTTCGGGCTGTTGCCGATCCTTATCGGAAATGGATCGAGAGGAGTTTCCGTCCCCGAGGAATGGGATCAATCCCACGCGATGTGGGCGTTTACTTCTTGCGGCTGAACTCACTCTGAAACGCGGAGAGTGAGTTCAAACGTTGGCGCGGCTTTGTGCTCCGGTTCACCTGTGAAGAGTCAATCGACTTGGATCGCTGGGCGATTGGGCCACGCAATTTGCTTCTAAAATAATGGCAGCTTCGCTCAGGTAAAACAAATTTTTGGATTTTGCGGAACGAACGTCCTTTGCAGGGTACCCAATGGCTGAGGGCAGCGACCAGGTGTCGATGGGCCGACCCGTAGGTGGCATAGCGGCTAGGTCCCTTTGACGGTACAGCCGCTACAGCCCGCAGGGTCGTGGGCCATCCCTGGCAAAATGATGCTGTTTTGCCACGTTTGCGGCCGCGTGTTGCCCAAACGCAACCTATGTTTGTGGGTTCCCAACTCCACGGGAACGAAACAGCTTGCCAAGGCGTCATCTTCATTGGGATCTGTAGAATGGGCATCACGCGAACGGGCCGCAGGTTGTTGCCAGCGCGATGGACGCTGTTGAGCGGGTGGCTGCCATTTGCCTGGGTGCTCACCTCGGCGGTAATGGCAAGTCCAGGTCGAAATCAGCCCGAATTGCGTTTACCCGAGCAGCCCCTTGCCGCCACGGCGTTGATTCGAGCGCTGGGGGAGCGTCAGGGAACCGAGTACGCGCTTTTCTCGCGGTATGCCGCTGCCGTGGCCAAGCAATCGGAAACCGCTACCGCGCGGCACTCCGAGTTCTCCGGGCGCGACAATCTGACGCCAGGATCGCTGCTGTGGGCCGCCCTCGCCGCGGAAGGATACGACAACGAAGAGGCGTTTCGTCCGCTCCAGCTTCGCGTGCGCGATCTGGCCCAAAAGTTTCAGGCCGATGTCCGTTCTTCGGCCACCGTGAAAACTCAGGCCCACGCGCTGTTGCAGTTGCTCCACGCCGAAATATTGACCGGTGGATACGATCTTGGCTGCAGCACGCTTTCCGAAACGCTGCGATCGGGACGCTTCAATTGCGTAACGGCCACCATTCTCTACATTTGCTTGTGCGAAGAGGTGGGTCTGGAGGCCTGGGGAGTCGAAATTCCCGCCCATGTGTATGCCGAAGTAAACGACCGCGGGCGGCCTCTGCGAGTGGAAACAACGTGCGCGCGGTGGTTCGAGTTGGCTGCCCGCGACCCGGCTTCCGCGGAAAAACTGGTGCCCGGTCGACCGGCCACCGACGTGGCGATTGCCCATCGCCAAGCGGCCAACGACGTGCAGGCGAACGATGCGCCTCGGCGATTGAATCACTGGCAATTGGTGGCCATTGTGTACTACAACCGAGGAGTGGATCACGCCGAGCAGGGCAACTATCCGGCGGCCGTTGCCTCGAATCATAAAGCCCTGAAACTCGATCCGGTGAGTCAGACAGCCCGGAAAAACCTGCTGGGGGCAATCAATAATTGGGCTCTGAGCTTGGCCGACGAAGGCAAACATGCCGACGCCTTGGCGCTGCTGGAACATGGACGGCAATTGGCGCCCGACCATGAAACCTTTTCGACCAACGTGGTAGCGCTCTATCAACGCTGGGTCGACGAGCTGTGCCGGGAGCATCGATTTGCCGAAGCTGACGCGGTCGTTTTGGCGGCCCTCCACAAACACCGCGAACCTCGGTTGGCGGCGGAGCAGTTTGTGGTCTATCGCCGCTGGGGCAGCTATCTGGTGGGAGCCAAGCAAGTCGATCAGGCGCTGCGATTATGTGCTTTGATGCGCACGCGGCACGGCGACGACCCTCGCGCCGCCAACGCCGAAGCCGATCTGCTGATGGCTGCCGGTTGGGCGTTGCTCGAACAGCACAAGCCGACCGAGGCCCTGCGGCTGTTCGATGACGGCAGCCGCCGGTTTCCGCAAAATGCCCGGCTGATGGAAGAACGCGCTCGCGCTTACCAGTGGTACCAAAGTTGGCAGGCTGGCGGCGGCGTGGGTGCGTAACGCGGAGCGGACGCAAATGCAGTACGATGTTGAAGGCTTCCGTGCATCAGGCACAGATGCCTTGCGGCATCGCGTGAACTGTATCGCATCAGTCTGGTTGCATGCTTTCGGTCTTCCGTCTTTCGTCATGAGCGTTCCGTGGCTCCTCGTTCTTCGGCATCTCTGCTTCGATTGCCCGAGCAAGCGGCGTTGAACTCCCAGCCGCCAAGGCGAGGACTTCCACCCGGCACGCTCGGCCGCCGCTGGCCGGATCGTGGCTTTTGGTTGGTGGTGTTGCTGTTCGTTTGGCTGTTCTCCGATGTGTTGTTTGCCAACCGGCAGCTGATGTTTCGCGATGCCGGACACTATTACCATCCGCTGCTCCAGTACGTGCGGCAGTCGTGGTACTCCGGAGAAATCCCCCTGTGGAATCCCTATGAAAACCTGGGCGAACCCCTGGCGGCTTCGCCCACTTCGCTGGTGTTTTATCCGGGCGCGTTGTTGCTGTTGATCCCGGTCTCCTTCGACTGGGCATATAAGCTGTTCCTGCTCGCGCACCTGTTGCTAGCCGCCTGGGGCGCCGCCTGGCTGGCGCGGCAATACAGGCGTACGCCGGCCGCGGCCACGCTGGCGGCACTGGCATACGCCGGCGGCGGACACGTGCTGTTTCAGTATTGCAATGTGGTGTATCTGATCGGTGCGGCCTGGCTTCCCTTTGCCTGGCTGGCCCTCGATCACACCCTGGGGGGGCGTTCGTTGCGCGCGGCCATCGCTCTGGCCGCCGCCTGGGCGATGATGCTGTTGGGCGGCGATCCCCAGTTGGCGTACCACCTCGGCCTGGCCGCTCTGTTGCTCGTGTGGTTGAGAAGACGCGACCCCTGGCCAAAGGATTTCTCCTGGCGGCAACGCCTTACTCGTTCGCGTTGGGCGCTGCTGGCATTTGCAGGCGTGTTGGCCTGTTCGCTCGCTGCCGTGCAGGCTTTTCCTGCCTGGCAATTGGCGCGGCGCACCGACAGAAGCCAGTCCGACATTCCGAGAAACGTCTACGATTGGGCGGCCGCTGCGCTTTCGTTCCGAGACAACGCGGCGCCCCCTGCCGCACTTGCAGAAGGCGCCGTCGGCGCCCCGTTGGGCGATGCTGCGACGCCATGGCACGCCACCCTGCTGGGCAAGTCCGCGCCGCCCCCGGCGCACAGCGGCGTGATTTACAACTTCAGTCTCGGTCCGTGGGAACTGGCGGAACTGCTGTGGCCGAACGTAGGCGGCAGCCCCTTCCCGCAGAACTCACGCTGGTTCGACAGCCTGTCGTTCGATGGACGCAGTTGGACCTACAGCCTCTACATGGGAATCGTTCCCGTCGTGCTGGCCATTCGCCGGTGGCGTTGGCGACGGGGATCCATTCGCATACGCTGGCTGAGTCTCACCCTGCTGTTGGCCGTGCTGGCCAGTCTGGGAGAATACGGGCTGGGATGGCTCATTCGCGAAGCGTTGCAATTCATAAGCCCTCAGCCATGGAACGCCGACGAACAATCCTTCCCGCTGGGCAACGCGTTTGGCGGATTGTATTGGTTGGCGGTGATGCTCTGCCCTGGCTATGGGAGTTTTCGCTATCCGGCCAAATGTTTCACGGTGGCCGCGCTGGCCATCGCGATCTTGGCCGCATACGGTTGGGATGACCTGCGGCGACTCGCCCCGCGCCGCCGCGTGCAGTGCTGTCTTGGATTGTTCGCCGCCGGGAGCGGTTTGCTGGCATTGAGCGCGCTGGTGACACGCCCCCTGGCAACCGCCGCATTCGCCGCCGTCCAACATCCGAACGTGCCTTTTGGTTTGCTGAATCCTCAGGCCGCGTGGCTAGCGATTGTGGTCGCACTTGCACACGCCGCCGTGGTCGCAGGTTTGGCGTGGCTTTGTTTGAAATGTTGGCCGAGTACTTCGGCACACGGCGGATTGTCCTTCCACAAGAAAGTTCCGTTGGCGGGCCAATGCTTGCTGCTGCTGGTGACGATCGATCTGGCCGTGGCCCATCGTCATTTGCTGCCGACCGTGCCCTCCCAAGTGGTCACGGCCGAGCCGAAGTTCGCGGAGTTGGTGAAAACGGATGCCGCGATGCAAAACTGGCATGCATTTCGCACCTATCGCGCGGCTCTGCCATCGCCCTCAACCTGGCGACAATCCGCGAGTTTGCATCGACTGCGGGAGGTGGTTCAATTCGATCGCGACACGCTCTATCCTCGGTACCCTTTGCCGCTTGAGTTGGGCGTGCTGCCTGCGGCGCCGTCCTACCTCATGTTGGACGTTCAAACGTTCCTTCAGCAACTTCCCCCCACGGAAAGCGGAGCGCAACCATTCGCTCCACATTGTCGCCAACTGCTCGATCATTGCGGCGTGAGCTATCTGCTGCTGCCGCAGGGCGAGCGGCCTGTTGATTCCTCTGCCTGGCGCCAAGTACGTAACGACAACACCGTGCCGGGCGTGCGGCTTTGGGCCCGCACAGCGCCGCCCATTCGTGCCTGGCTGGTCGATCGCGCCGTGGTGATTCCTCCTGCCGGAGACAGGCCAGCCGAAATCACGAAAACGACAACCGACGTGCTCTCGCGGTTGTTTCAATCAGGCGGTCCCCGCAACCTGGCCGTGATCGAAGACGAAGCTATGAACGAAGGCAACAACGTGCACGAAACGAGGTCGGCGGCACTCGCTGCCGTCGTCGGTAAAAGCGAAAACCGCCTGGATCATGCTACCGCATCGCGAGTTCAGATCGTTTCCATCTCGCCCCATCGACTCGAGATCGTGGCGCAAACATCCCAGCCGGCGCTGTTGGTGCTCAACGATCTCTACGATCCGGATTGGAATGCGGAGTTGATTTCCCCATCGGGCAAACACGTGCCGCTGCCGGTGTTTCGCACCAACCGCATCATGCGGGGCGTGCCGCTACCGGCGGGCGAACACCGCGTGGTGTATTACTACGCGCCGACCTTGTTTTACTTGGGTGCAGCGGTGTCGCTCATCAGCTTGCTGGGGCTGGCGACAACGGCCGGTGTAGCGCTCTGGAGCGCCCGTAAGCGCGCTGCCATCCCATCTGCCAACGGATAGGATAGCGGCATGGTGAAAGCCAGGCATTCGGGCCGCTCGTTCGCCAGGCACAACGTCCGCCATGGCACAGGTCCGCTCGAGCTTTTTCAGTAAGGAGGCCGCCCGTGGCTGTTCATGCAACTTCGCGAATGTTGGCCAGAGCATTTCATGTGTTGTGCATGGGGATGGCCCTGCTGCTCTTGGCGGAATTGGGTGCATGGCCGTTTATCCCCCTGCTGATCAAGTGGCCCGGGACGATGGGGGTGCTGTTGCCGTTGTTTGAGGGGCGCCGCCCGGGGAATCGACTGTTGGCGGCATGGCTGTATCCGTCTGGGCCGCTTCAACTGGAGCGGGTGAAGCGTTGCCGGTGGCGTCGCGGGATTGCCAACGCCCACGCCATCGCGACTGGCTGGCTGGCGAACGTAATCTGGCCCGTCGCCCTGTTTGTTTCTCCGCTCCTTCTCATTGGTTGGCTTTATTCGGCCGAGGCCAGCGTGGATGCCCTGCTGGTGGTTCTCCTTTCCAGCCTTCGTACGGAACCCGACTAACGCCTTTCCGAGGTTTGATCCTTCGCGGGCGAAATACCAGGCGAAGAACGATCGATAGCGGTCGTTCCAGCGCACCGTCACGGAGTGCCCACGGCGACTTTTTGCCAGGGCATTCGGCCGATCGCCATACCCCGGCCCGCACGGACAATCAAAATCGCTGGCTAGCCGCTGGAGACTCCTCCACGAGAATGTGGCGACGAGCGTTCGACATGAATGCCAGGTTCGCCCGGGAAAATCACCCTGCCCTGGCAGGAAGATTCTTTTCAATCCGGAAATTTGACAACTCGGTTGTTAGAGCTAGAGTTCAGTTGGAACGCAATAGTTGGAGGTAACACAGGGGCATCTGTGTAGCAATCGCATTTTGCGAGTCCCATATCTCGATAGGCAGTGGCATTCCCGCTGCCGCCCCATTCTCTAGTACTCTCACTAGCGAGATCACTTGCCGGGCAACTGTACGCATCACGCTTGCGAAAACGGATTTGGGCAGCAGTGACGTTTCTCGCGGCGTCGTCAGACGTATTCCAGAGAGTTACCCCCGTGCCTTTGCGCTTCAATGGTTAGCGCTCCGGCCTCTCTCAGGCAAGTTCCCCGGTGTTGTTCGTTTTTGTTTGGTTGTGTTCTGTGTTGCGTTTTGCGCGTGAGGAGGTGTTTTGTGTGGTTTGACTTTGTGATCTTTAGTTGTGGCTCGATCGCGGGTTTCTTGGGAGGGGCGTTGCTGACCAATATCAAGCATGAAAACGATCGTCTTCATGTGCTCGCATTGGTCGACACGGTGCGCGACCTGCTTACGGAGCACCCGCCTTCAGAAGAAATGGAAGGTGCTAGCCTGGCTTCGGTCACGATTGCAGACATGGCGAAGCTCAGGCTAGCACTTCGAGAATTCGACGCCTCATACTTTGGCATCGAAACAAACTGCGTCTGGTGTTACCAACTCAAAGCGTCGCGCTCGCCAGGCGCATAATGGTTGGGCTGTCATGAATCGTCGCGAGCGGCCAAGAGGGCCGCTCGTAGACGCGCTTTAAGCGGTTGATTCAAGGCTAGCTTACGAAAGCGACGTACGCAAGAATTGCCGTTCCAGCGACGCATTGCGCGTCCTGCTGGGCCAGTCTGGCCCGGTGGCATGCACGGGATGTGTGCCACCGGTTTTTTCGTACAGGGCGGAGTCTGTGCGGACAGCCCGCGCTCGTCCATTGCGCTGTGGCGGTCCAAAGTGGCGATATCGCGGCAAAGGTTGTCTCGCATCTCGCGGTGCTCGGAGGCGGAGGGCACGGTTCTCTCAATTGCCGCGCGCGACGGCGCGGCTGGAAATTCCCATCCGTATTCCATACGGTTATTCTGACGTGGCCGTCGACATTCAAGTCCAAGAGTGATTCCGTTGCGGGCGAAAGGGCGTTGGATGCTTGCCCCAACGCGGTTTCTCGCTGCTTGAAACGCTTCTGCTCCTCCCAATCCGCAGCAACTTCCGGTTGATTGATCTCGCTGGTCAGTCGATACTGGCCAGCGTCCGGGATTCTTGATTTGGCCTTGTTTGCCAGGATCGTGGCAGTTCCATTTGCAGGGTGATTTCATGTCGCGCATCGACCGGCGTCAATGGTTTCAGCAATCGGCGCGGGCGGGCGTCGCGGCTGCCGCGGCATTTTCCTCGCTTGGCAACCTGGCCGGTGCCGAGCCCGATACGGCTGCGGCCGGGTGCACGCTGAGTATTGGCACTTACGCCATGAAGGGCGTTCCGCTGGAGAGGGCGCTGGCAAGCATCGCCCAACTGGGGTTCGACGGCGTGGAACTGGCCGTGATGCCAGGCTACAGCGCCGATCCCCAGACGCTTTCCGCTCAGCAACGCAAGGCCGTTCGTTCCCAGTTAGTCGATACCCGGCTGCGGCTGACCGCCCTGATGGAGCATGTGTTCCCAGAGGCAGACAATTCACGCCACCAGGAAGCCCTCGCCCGGCTGCGCCGCGCGTTTGAGTTGGGTAGGCAGTTGGGCGACAAGCAACGTCTGCCGTTGGTGCAAACTGCCTTGGGGGGTGGCAACTGGGAAGATCAAAAGAACCTGTTCCGCGATCGGTTGGGGGACTGGCTGACCGTGGCCAAAGAGCAGGGCATGGTGCTGGCGGTCAAACCGCACCGCGGCGGGGCCATGTCGCGTCCCGGCGAGGCCATCTGGTTGATCGAACAGTTGGGCGGCTCGACGCATTTGCGCATGGTCTACGATTACAGCCATTACGCTTTCCGAAACATGCCCCTGGAAGAAACCGTTCGCACCGCCCTGCCTTACATGGCGCACGTGGCCGTGAAAGACGCCGTGCAAATGGGAGAGAAAGTTACGTTTTTGCTGCCCGGCGAGCAGAATACGCATTTCCCCCAGTTGTTCAAGTTGCTGTACCAAGGCGGGTATCGCGGCGATATTTGCTGCGAAGTGAGCAGCCAGGTTTCGAGCAAAGCCAACTACGATCCCCTGGAGGCCGCCAAGATCTGTTACCGCAACATGGCCTCGGCTTTGCAAGCGGCGGAAGTGCCGCGCCCACGGGCGTGACCAGATCGTTCCGCCAATTGGCTGTTGGCAGCCCGTTCGAATTTCCGCGATCACGCCTTCGTCCCACCCAACCCCCGTTTGCGGGGTTCGCCCTGTCTGCCACTGGGGAGTCGAAGCCGGGGGTGCGGCTTGTCAATTGGCCCTGCAACCGGTAACTTCAAAAGCTTAGCTTCTTGCCCAAGGATTTGTGTGTCGGGCCATGATCGCCGGCAATCCCGAGCAGCAACGGATCGTCATTACGGGAGTCGGTCTCACGGCCCCCGGCGCTAGTGATTTGCGCGCGTTTCGCGAGTTATTGCTAACCGGCCAAAGCGGCGTGCGCGAATACGAAATTCGTTACGTGGGCAAAACCCTGGCCGGGGTGTGCCAGCACGACGAATTTCGCTATCAAAGCCGCAAAGAACGGCGTCGCGGTACGCGGGCCGGGGCAATCGGGATTTACTGCGCGCACGAAGCCATTGCCGACGCCGGACTCGATTGGCCCAATGTCGATCTGTCCGCGGTCGGCATTTACATTGGCGTCACCGAGCACGGCAATGTGGAAACCGAAAACGAAATTTTCGAGTTGCAGGGCTACAACTACGATACGCAGTTCTGGTCGCACCACCACAATCCCCGCACCGTCGCCAATAATCCCGCGGGTGAAGTGTCCCTCAACCTGGGAATCACTGGCCCCCATTACACCATTGGCGCCGCTTGCGCCGCTGGCAACCTGGGAATCATTCAAGGTGCCCAGATGTTGCGGCTGGGAGAGTGCGACCTGGCCCTGGCGGGTGGCGTATCCGAGAGCATTCATACCTTTGGCATTTTTGCCAGTTTTAAGAGCCAGGGGGCGCTGGCCGAGCACAGCGATCCCACCAAGGCCTCACGCCCGTTCGACCTCGCCCGCAATGGCATTGTGGTCGCCGAAGGCGGCTGCATCTACGTGCTGGAACGGTTGAGCGACGCCCGAGCCCGGGGAGCAAAAATTTACGGCGAAGTTGCCGGATACGGCATCAACAGCGACGCCACCGATTTTGTGCTGCCCAATCCCGAGCGGCAAATCCAATGCATGCAAATGGCCCTCCGCAGGGCAGGCTTGACCCCCGAGCAAATCGATATCGTCAGCACGCACGCCACGGGCACGGCCAGTGGCGACCACCAAGAGGCCATCGCCATTCGCTCGCTGTTCGGCGAAAGCCCGCACACCCACGTCAACAATACCAAGAGTTTTATCGGGCATGCGATGGGGGCGGCCGGCGTGCTCGAATTGAGCGGCAACCTGCCCGCATTTGACGATGGTGTTTGTCATGCCACGATTAACATCGATGAGCTGGATCCGGAGTGCGCCCTGTCGGGCCTGGTGGTTAACGAGCCTCGCGAGATTGGTCGAGTAAAGACCATCCTCAATAATTCATTCGGCATGTTGGGTATCAACTCCGCCTTGATCATTAAACGCCTGTAGGCACAAGCGCCTTAAGGATGCGGTGCACAACCAGTTTTGAGAAACACGAATCCGCGGCAAACGGCTTGAATGCCAAGTGGAGTTAGTCGCTGAAAAACTTCCCTCGAGGGAGGAGAGACACAGGATGACGAAAGACGAGATCCGCGAGGTGGTGCTGGAAATACTCCAGGAAATTGCCCCTGACGAAAACCTGGACGATCTCCAGGACGAAGTCAGCTTTCGTGAACAGTTGGAGTTGGACAGCATGGACTTCTTGGACATTGTCATGAGCCTGCGAAAGCGGTATCGCGTGCAAATCCCCGAAGACGACTACCTGCACCTGGCCACCATGAGCAGCACCGTGGAGTATTTGCAACCGCTGATGAAGGACCTGGAGCGAGTGTAGCTGATCGGCCTCGGCAACCGTGGACCGTACTGTCTGCAATCGCCTCTTCTCATTTGCACGCGGTGAACACGCAATACGACGCGAAACCCCCGTTCTACCCTGCAGTTATCGCTGCGGTTTGAGATATTGTCGACGGCCACCCGAGACAGCCCCAAGTCGCGGTCAACGCGCTTGCGGCCAGGCAGTTCGATGGCGCAAACGCTAAAGATTTCGACGGCAGCCAGGGCAGGGACGCCTGATTGCCAAAGTTCACACCCAACCCACCCGGTTTCTTGCCAACTTTCTCTTCAGCTTGCTCAACCAAAATCGCTAGAATAGCCGGTGACGGTTGACTGATTTCTTTCGACTGTCGCGAGGTGGATGGTTCGTTTCTGATTCATCGAGAGAGAGGAGTTCCGTGATGAACGCCCTGTGCCGCTCGCTTTCGTTCGCCGCTGTGTTGCTGGCTGTGTCCACCGTGTACGCCGACGACGCGCCCGCCAACGATCAGGCTGCCCTGGAAAAGAAATTCGCCGAAACCATGTCGTACGCCAAAATGACGGGCAATTTCACCGTCACTGGCAAGGACGCCAAGGAGCCCGCTCCCGAAACCTACACCCTGGGCAAGGTTTACAAGGGTAAGGGCAACTACTGGGTGTTCGAAACCCGAATTCAATACGGTAAGAACGATGTCACGCTGCCCTTGTCCATTCCCGTATTGTGGGCGGGCGACACCGCGGTGATCACCGTCGAGAATCTGCCCGTTCCGCCACTGGGTACGTTTTCCGCCCGCGTCTTGATTCACAACAATCAATACGCCGGTACCTGGGACGCGGGCGACCATGGCGGCCAGTTGTACGGGACCATCACCCCGGGCAAAAAAGAAGAAAGCGAATCCAAGTAGTTTGCTGTTGATGTGAAATGTCCCTGTTGAGCCGCGCCGCGATCAAGGGTGGAACCGTTCGGCTGCCGCGGCGTCATTTGTAGCCAGCCCCCCCTTTTTTACGACGGAACGTCATCGGTCGCCCAGGGCATTGCCTGCCGATTCCTGAATGAAGGGGCGAAAAGTCGGTCAATCAACCGACGGACAGAGGCGATCTGAAAATTTTTCGGAATGGAGTCGATTGATGCGAACGTTATTCAGCGCTTTGGTGCTATTGCTGATTTTAGGCGCGGTGGGTTGGGCCATGGGTTGGATTTCCTTCGGCAAGACCGAAGAGGGAAATACCGAAATCATCATCAACAACGAAAAGTTGCGAGAGGACATTGGCCGCGGCGCTGAGAAAGTGAAAGGCGCTTTGGATAACGAGCGCCCAGAAGCGCCCAACTCCGCCGAATCGGCCGCATCCAGCGGCTACTGACACAGCCGCTGGCCGGCCTGGCCGCTCGGCCCATTCGATCGTGCTTTACATGAACGCTCAACCGGCCCCACGCAACCACTCCGAAACCTCCGCCGATTGTATTCCCTTATCGGCTATTGCCCATACTCGCAGCGGGGACAAAGGCAATCATGCCAACCTCGGGGTGATTGCCTACACGCCTGTCGGCTATGCGTACCTGTGCCGCGAACTCACGGTCGAGCGTGTGGCGGCGTATTTTGCAGGGCTGGGGGCAAGCCGGGTCGAAAGATTCGAACTGCCGGGCATCGCCGCCTTGAACTTTCTGCTCTACGATTGTTTAGGTGGCGGCGCCAGCCGTTCACTACGGATCGACACCCAAGGCAAATTGCTCGGCACGGCCGCCCTCGATCTGCCATTGCCTTTGCCAGCCGAACTGGCCCAGATGGAAAGGCGGCAACCGTGAACGCTCCTTTGGTACGCGTCCATGTGCATCAGCATGCCGGCACGATCATCCTCAACCGCCCCGACAAACGCAACGCGTTGAATCGTGAACTGCTGGCCGAAATAGAACAGGCACTCGACGATTTGCACCAGGAACGTCGGGTCAGGGCCGTGATTCTTACCGGTGCAGGCTCGGCGTTTTGCGCAGGCATGGATTTGCAGGAAATGCGCGAAACCGCCCAACTGGAGCGGCCTCACGACGTCTGGCATCGCGACGCCGAGATTTATCAAGAACTGCTCGAAAAAATGCTCCGCTTTCCCAAGCCGTTGATTGCCGCGGTGAATGGACCGGCGGTTGCCGGGGGCGCTGGCCTGGTACTGGGGTGCGATATCGTGATCGCCGCCCACGAGGCTCGTTTCGGTCTTCCCGAGCCGCTTCGCGGCATCGTCGCCGGCCTGGTCACGCCGTTATTGGTCTTTCGTATTGGCGCCGGTCAGGCTGCGCGACTGCTGCTGACGTCGCAATTGATCGACAGCCAAGAGGCCTTGCGACTGGGGCTCTTTCATGAAGTGAATGTAGCCGACAAACTCTGGCCACGCGCCGTCGAAATCGCCGCACAATGTGCCAAGGGCGCACCTCAGGCGTTGCAACTCACCAAAAAAATGCTCAACGAAACGGTGGGCGAACATCTGGCCGTGTTGCTGTCGGCCGGGGCGGCGGTCAGCGCGACCGCCCGCACCACCGAAGCCGCCCAGGAAGGTCTCACCGCGTTCCTCGAAAAGCGGGAACCGGATTGGGATCGCCGGTAAGCCATCCGGACTGAATCAAAACCTGGCTGCATGGCAAGCCGCCCAGGTGGTCCTCACACGAGATCCTGACTCCCATGCCGAAATCCGTCAAAATTGGTAGGAACGCCAAGCTGAGTTAGGCCCTGCACAGTTCTACTCACAGAATATTGCCCCAATGTCGCTCACGCCCACCGAACAAGATCCGCAGTCTTCCTATTCCTCGTCGCGACTCATCCTTTGGATTGTGATCGGGGTATTTATCTGGGGAGTCATCCACGCGATCGGCGCCTACATGTTCAATTGGAATTTCTGGCGAGCCGTGATGGTGCTCGGTTGCGTGGCTGGATTTCTCGGGTTCTGGCTGCTGCTGTTGTGGTCCAAGCGGCAGCGAGAGTAGCGTGCCGCAAGCAGTCCGCCGAGCCAATCGGGCAAACCGGCCGTCACGGCTGGTGGCATGCAAAGCTCGGCCTCGCGGCATCACCGATTTCGCCACCGGTCCTTACAAGGCGTTTTGCGGTCGGCCGTTGACCGTCACTTCTTCAGTTTGATTTTCAGATCGGACCGCGGTCCGTCAATTGTCACTTCAACGTCCGAATCGCCTTCCTCAACGCTCCGATACTTGGCAGGAATGGATTGGGCAACGGATTTGGAGGCCCCGTCGCCACTGACGTACACCAGGTACCTGCCTGGCAAAACGGCATTTCTGCCGAAGGAATCGACCAGCGTAAAGGAACCGTCTTGTTGAATCGACGCCGTTGCGTTGTGAACGCCCTCAAGCGGTTTCAGATACAGTTTGCCGCCCTTTAACGTTGCGCCGTTAAACAGTTCAACGGTGTCGGATACGGCGACTCCTCCGTCGGGCGGGGCCGCTGTGCCCGAGCCACAGCCGATGGCGGACAGCAATCCCAACATCACCAAACCAGAGAACAGGAGTCTCATAAACAACCCTTTGCAACTATGCTGACCGTGCTGCTATGCCCCGCGGACTTGCCCAACAGCAGCCCGCTGGTTCCCAGAAAGAAAAGCACGGTAGCGGGGCTCGCTTGAACACCGCTACCGTGGGATCGATCGTGTTGAACTGCGAAATCGGGTGGGCCCTTTGCCCCTGGCCGATGCTGTCGGCTGACAAAGCGGCAGCAACAGCAGGATGTGAATCCACCAGCCGCCGCACGCTTTCGTGCTGCAGACAACTATTGCATGAAATCAGCGCTAATAACCTCTCCACCGGCCCGAGTCAGGACGTTGGCAAAGGTTTGCGCGGAAATGTCTTCCGACAGGAACCGCACCGAGCCGTCCGACAAGGTCACGTTCATGCCGTTGGGATGAAAGCTATACGGCTCGCTGTCGTTGTTGCAGTTCATGATGCAGGTGCCCGTGTCGCTGCCACCGTTGATGGCGCCATTGGCGTAGTTGGTGCCGTCCATTGAACCGGCGGCGCCGTCGGGATCGGCCCAACTGAAGCCCTCTTCACCGTTGCGCACCAGCGTGCCCAGGTCCACGCCTTTGACATAGTGGTTTGGCCGTCCGCCGTCTTCCATGAACATCACCGTGTTGCTCAAGCCGTCGGTAATATCGCCAAACCTTGTCACTGCGTCACGCTGAAGCGCGCCGATGGGATCGCCGCTGCCGGTGGGATTCACGATCCCGTTCGCGGTATAGAAGCGATTGCGCACCCGAGTCATGGCAATGTAGTCCAGCGGGCCGAAGTTGCCGCCATTCAGCGCCGACTTGTCCTGGTTTTCAGGATCGAAGGCGCCCGAGGGAGCCGAAAACGTGCCCCCGGGAACGCTGCGACGCGGGAAGGAGGGCGCCGAGGGGCACATGAACACTTCGATGGGGTTCGTCGCGGCCAGGGCATTGTCCGGCGCGGCCCAAAACTGGTTCTTGTCGTACAAGTTCTTCAGGTTGTCCTGTTCCATGTAAGACAGAATGTGAATCGTCCACGAGCCGTGCTTGATGTCCGAGGGACTGTAACCTTGAGCAGCGTACGTCTGGTTGATGAGAAACGCACAGGGGAAGTAATTGAACGAGCTAGCATAATTGTGCATCGCCAGGCCGAACTGCTTCATGTTGTTCCGGCAATTCGACCGATTGGCGGCCTCGCGAGCCTGCTGTACGGCAGGCAACAGCAGTGCGATCAAGATGGCGATGATGGCAATCACCACCAGCAGTTCGACGAGCGTAAAGCCCGCTCTGCTTGCAAAACGGTCATTCTTCATACATGGTCTCCAAATAAAACCTGATTCCACTTCACACACTAGTAACGCTTCCATCAGAGGTTCGCCTCTGATAATTGTTCGCAGTATCTATAAGGCGGCGGATGGCCTTATTCCGACCAGCGAGCTTGATAAATTCTCGTGGTGCCACTGACTTCGTTGGTAACCACCAGCAAGGGGATGCCCACGGGACTGTCGGCCCCCGCAATGAACAGCAACCCTTCAGGTGCTATGTCGGCCACGTTGCCTAGCTTGGGTTGATCGCCCGCGTCTCGCAGTTGAACCGCCGACTGAAAAGCTGGCTGACGGGGATCGGTCACATCGAAAACCATCACGGCGCTCGTTCGCTCCAACCCCAGGAAGGCAAACCAACGGCCATCGATCTGGCCGACGGTTACGCCCTCGGGCTCGGGGCCCTTGTCGTCGCTGCGATCCTTGAAACGGTCGTTGGTATTGAAATGCTGCGGAAACAGCCGATGCGTGATGCGTTCCAGCGAGTCTCCGCTGTCGTAAAGCAGCTTTCCTTTGGCATCGCGAATGGAGAATGAACGGCCGCCAAATGCATACAGTTCGCGATACACCCTATCTCCGTTGCGATCGCCATTGGCACGAGTCACTTTCAACCGGCCCAAATTCTCTGGCCGCTGCAACTCCGAAGCATTGGGGAATGACTTGGGATCGAGCTTCAGATCCGCGACTCGGGACTCTTCGCTGTAACCGGGATAGTCGCGGCTATCGCCCTCGTTGGCCAGCACCAGGTAGCTCTGGCCATCAACCTCGTAAGCTGCGATGGCGTCGGGCTGGTACATTCCACGGACCGGCCAGGGACGAATTTCCACCGTTGAGCTCTTGTCGCTGGCGTCGAAACCGGCGTCTGGCTGGGCGTGATCCTTGAAGCCCAGCCCTACCAGGCCGGTGATTTCCAGGGCCGCCAGATCGATGGTTGCCATGGCATTGTTTTCCTGCAGGGTCACCCAGGCTGTTTTAGAATCGGCTGACACCGCGATGTATTCTGGCTCCAAATCCTGAGCGACTGTCGCACCCGGCCCGAAGATGCGAATCGAAGGGTCGAGTTCGGCGCCGTGGAACTTACGAAAGTCCAACGTCTTTACATGCTGCTGCGTCAGCTTGTCCGCCGACACACTCATTTCGATCACGCTCACGCTGCCTTCGGGATCGATGGTGTAGTCGTCGTTTGGCTCCCCTTCGTTAGCGACCAGCAGCAGTTTGCCGTCAGGGGAAAACACCAAGGCGTCAGGCAGAGCCCCCACCTGCAGGCTGTTGAGATAACGCCCGTTTGCATCGAAAAATACCACGCGGCCTGGGTCGGTCTTGGGATTGGCCTCGACGGCGGCAGCCACCACGCCCTGGTGCACGGCCACGCTGTTGGCGATGTGGCCATATGGAGTAAGTTTCAAGCGTGTTACCAACGCCGGTTTTGACGGATCTCGCAAGTCGAGAATATCCACCGAGCGACTATCTGCGTTGACCACAAACAATCGGCGCGAGCCGCGATCGTAGGCGGCAATTTCAGCAGCCCCGTTACCGTAGGCGCCGTGCTTGAAAACCCCCAGCGGCTCCAATTGCAGTTTCGCAGTCGGGGGAGCGGCTTGTGCGCCAGCGGTCGCCAGTAACCACAGGATGAACATCGCTGAGAACAATCGAACCCATGCGTGTTGCGCGCGGAGAGTGAGACTGCTGGCAATATGGTGGAACTTCATATCAACATGAATCCTATGATGTCGAATGACTAGATACTCATTCGAAGTACAGCCCAGATGGCCGCGGCCTCGGGGACAGAATCATTTCGCAATCCGCAAAAAAGCATTGCAATCGCTCAATGGTCTCGCAGAGGCATGTTCAGGTGGGTTGAAGGTTGAGTGAATAACTGCCGCGTCCTCTGTCCGCGTCACTTGGTCGGGTCCTGCACGGCGTTCTGTGCTCGACGCTTCATCGACTTGTTGCGTCGCTTCACCAATGCCTTGTGTCGGCCGACAAGGTACAAGTCGCAAATGAAGAAGATGTGAAGCCAAGAACAAGAATTGTTAGTACAGGCTTATCACCCTTTGGGATTTCTCTATGCTGATGGTGCATGAGCCCGCAGAGCCCAAACGCCATCGCGATTTGCCGTGCTTTGCGGTTGCATTCCACGGGAGGTGAGTCGTGGGCAGAATCGTGCGATCGACAAACTTGCGTAGAGAATGGGCGTGGAGTTCGACAACCTCGATCGAGTGCGCTCCGCAAGAAAGCATCGAATGATTGGAAGCACTTCTCTCGGTAAACGCGTTTTACGATAGCTGGGATGTAGAGAAGTGTTTGGATCCACCATCAACGACAAGGGCCTTTTCCCATGTCCGCAGCCAACAAGCGCCGGCTGAGCCTGGAGGAAGCCGCGAAGCTGATCTTCGATACGGCGAGCCCGACACCACAGCAGATTGGCAAAGTACGCAACTTGATTGCGCGGGGAATCTTGGCAGGGACCACCGAGGGTCGCTGTTCGACCAGCACCGAAGCCGTGGCGCACTACCTGGCCACGGCAGCCATGTATCATGGCGGCTCTCAGCATAAATCCAGTGCATTGCAGGCGGAGCAGGGCGACGGAAAGTCGCGACGTCGCGTGGGTGACCACCTGATGCGTCCGCTGTACAGCGATATGATGAAGGATTATTTCCTGGCCGTGGTACGACGGCGCGATGCCCGGCGACGTTCGGCGGGGTTTCAACGAGCGGTGCTCGCGGGACAACTGTTGGGCCTGGTGGCGGTATTTGCGCTCTGCCTGTGGCTAGTGATTGGCGGTTTCGGTTCGCCGGCCGAACTGCGGGTGGTCGAGAATTATCTGGCCGGCAAATTCCAGGACTTGCAGATCGAATCGTGGGGAGCGCCCAAGCCTGTCCCCGATGGTTCAATCTCCCTCATGCGCGTGAAGTACAGCTATGCTGGAAAAAACGGGAAACGCGCCACCGCCGATTCGTTGTTTTCCATTCAAGGGAACAGGGTGATTAGCTCGACCTCCGCGGGTCGTTGAGACGCTCGGAGAAACTGGTCGGAGGAACTCGCTTCCTTCCTGCCCCGCAGGTCGCTGGGCCGCGGATGGTGTCTGCAGGCAGCCGCCTCAACGCCAGTACGCCAACCTGTTCGGGTGGTTGATGTCGGCAGCGGCCAATTGCCCAAGCTGGGCTGGTCGGATAGAGCATATTCGTTGATACGTGTTCGGGGCGGGCATCAACAGGCGCAACAAAAACCTCCCTGGACCAGGTGGCTGGTTCCAGGGAGGTTCTTGACTCTTGCTTGTGAGCAATACTCGCCGCAGTGGGTTAGTTCAAACCAGGCAGCGCGTTTTCACTGGGATTGGGAACGGCCGATCCGGGCGGATCGATCGAAGGCGGTGTGGTGGGAAAGCCAGAATCGAAATCGGAAGAATCGAATGAGAAACCTCCGAGGAAATCGACCACCTCGCCGCCAGCATAGGTGAACAACACCAGCCACTGCTCGGGAGTTAGCGATTTGTTGACGTCTCGCACCGACGCGTCCCCGAACAGCACCCGGGTGACCCCATTCTCGTTAAATGCCAGACCGGCAGCGGGGTTTTTCGGGTCGAACGCGTAATCGGCCGGCTTGGCCCAAGGTACTGCCTGATCGGGCGTAACCTGGATTGCCATCGCGGTGTTCGACATTCCGTCGACCACTTGCCCAATCTTCACGGGCTTTTCGCTGCCGCCCAATGCCCCGTTGCCCGAAGGTTGGAGCACGTCGGTCTTGCCCGAGCCAAGGTTCTTGCCAATCACAAAGATGTCCGGCACTTGTGCGAGCACCTGGGCGTTGTGTGGGCTGTCCCAGGGTTCATCTCGCTTGAGTTGCTGGTAAATCTGGTCCTGTTCCAGATAGGGCAACAACTCGACTCGCCAACTCAAGAGCGGCGTGCCATCCGCGGCCCGAACGTCGGTTGGAAACTGCTCATCATGCGAATCCATATAGAAAAACATGGCCAAGCCAATTTGCTTGAGCTTGTTTTGCGCCGCCATTTGTTGAATCGAGGCGTCGCGAGCCGCGAGGATGCCCGGCATCAGCTTGTCGAGCCGCTGCTGGAAGTCGCTGGGGGTTGCGGCGGCGACGACCACCGACGTTCCCTGCTGGGTGATTTTGATCGAGTTGATGACGTCGTTGATGGTGCTCATCACCACCTTCGAATCGATGTCTTCCGGCAAGTTTTGGGCGGCGCCGGCCAACAGTATACCGGCCATCATTTTCAAGCTCGACCAGGCCTCGTCGGCCGTTTTTTGAAAGGCCTGGGCCGATTCCGCCGTCTTGAAGTTCGCCGTGGCCTGCAACTTGGGAGCGCTTCCCAAATCAATCGTGAGCACGCCCGAGGTAATTTGCTGGGCGTGTTCGGCCATTTCTTGGGCCTGGGGCATCCCGCCCACTCCCGGTGGCGACTTCATCAATTCCTGGAATGGCTCTGTTACCCCGGCCGCCACAAAGTCGTGATTCAGATCGAGCGTTTGGGCCAATGTGTAAAGTGGGCCAGCAGGCGCAGGGCGATCGATCAACCCGGCCATCTCCTTGTCGCTGGCCATCAACATGGTGGAGTCGTCGATAAAGTACACTGAAGGGGTTTCGGGGTCCGACGACTTCCAATAGGTCTTGTCGCCGTGCTTGGCTTCCGCCAAGGCTTGCATTGCGGGTGATTGCTTGATCGCCGCCTTGTCAAATGGCGCCGCGTTGTGAATCACCACCAATCCGGTGGGCTCTTTCAGCGGTTCGGCCGGGGCCGCGGCCAGCAGGGCCAGGCCGGGCATGGCACGCCGCAAACCTCCTTGGGGCGGGAAGTTTGTCGCTCCGTCGGAAGGCGGTGGGGCGAAGCCGGGCGCCGGTTGGCCGCCGCCTATCGGCAACTCCTGCGACATGTTCTTGATGGTTTCCGGGTCCACGCCGCCAATCATCAGCACCGTTTCCACTTGGGCAGGGTCGATGCCCGTCATAAACACCATTTGGTCCAGCGGGTTGCCCCCTTGCGGCGCCAGGCTGAGCAAAGTCTTGGTGACCGAGGCATTCAAAATGCTCTTCGGTCGGACGAGGATCAGCCCCTGGTGGTGGGGAGTGATGTAACTCAAGCCCAGCGTGTCCACGCCATCGGGGCCAACGCCAGGCAGATTGCCGGGTTGCGCGGGATCTTTCGATCCGCCGCAGCCGAGCGCGCCGACCAGCAGCGCCGCTCCCAGCAGGTAACTCCATCTACTTCGCATGACAACATTCCCTTTTTTGAGATTGAGAAGTGAATCCATCGGCGCAAGATACCGCGCGCAGCAGGGGGGGACAAGCGGCGGGAAGATGCCGCAAAGTTTCCCGCCGGGATTGCATGAACAGGAATTTCCCCTCGGTGTCGCGCCTGCGCAACTGCCAGCGGCGGATTCATCTACAACCGCCGCACTTCAAATCGTTCCATAGCAACTACAAGGAGCAAGCGGAGCATTGCCCCGAGATTGGTTGCGGGTAGCAATGTCGCTCCGGATGCGGGCAGAACCGATCAAACCGCCCCCACGACATTGAGGCTGCCCAGCGTTTTGCCGAGCGCGTCGGCCACACGACGCGAGGTTTCCATCGCCGCGGCGAACTGCGCGAAGTTCATCGATTGGTAGCCGTCGCTCATCGCCGCTTCGGGACACGGGTGCACTTCGAGAATCAGTCCATCGGCGCCCGCTGCCACGCTGGCTGCCATCATGTCGGGTACCAGGTAGGTATGCCCCGTACCGTGGCTGGGGTCGACCACCACCGGCAAATGGGTTTTGGCGTGCAGGTACGGCACCGACGCCAACGGCAGCGTGAACCGGGTATGGCTTTCGAAGGTGCGGATGCCGCGTTCGCACAAGATCACGTTGGGATTGCCGGCGTCGAGAATGTATTCCGCCGCCAGCAGCAGTTCGTCCATGGTGGCGCTGGGGCCGCGTTTGAGCAGCACGGCCCGATCGGTGTCGCCCACGGCGGCGAGCAACCGGTAGTTTTGCATGTTTCGGGCACCGATCTGCAGCACGTCGGTGTACTCGGCCACCAGCGGCACGTCTTCGCTGGCCACCACTTCGGTCACAATGGCCAACCCCGTGGCATCGCGAGCCGCGGCCAGCAGTTTCAAGCCTTCCTCTTTAAGCCCTTGGAAACTATACGGACTGGTCCGCGGTTTGAAGGCGCCGCCGCGGAGCGCCGTGGCTCCGGCAGCGCGAACGGCTTCTGCCGTGGCCAGCAATTGTTGTTCGGTTTCGACCGAGCAGGGGCCGGCAATCACACCCACGTGGCCGCCACCGACGGTCAGGCTGCCGGCCGTGACAACCGTGGGTTCTTTCTTGACTTCGCGGCTGGCAACCTTGTACGGGGCTAAAATAGGCATCACTTGGTTCACTCCCGGGCAACTTTCCAAAGCTTCTTTGTGCGACTCCCGCTTCTCACCAATCGCCGCCACCACCGTGCGTTCGGTGCCTTCAATCACGTGCGGCTTAAGGCCGAAACTGGCCACACGCTCGACCACGTGGTTGATTTCTTCCGCGGTGGCTCCTTGGTTCATCACTACGATCATGGCGGCGGTTCCTCTCGAGCAAAAAAATGGGTATTCGGGCAGGGCGCTCCAGCGCCCTGGCACAACAACCAAACACAATCAAAACAAAAAAAGCCCCGAGACCTGCAACTTCAGGCCTCGGGGCTGTTTCACTTGGATTTGAGGGGCGGGGTGCTACCGACCTCCTCCAAGCCCGGGGCCTGGGGGGCTAAAATAATACCAGAATCGATAGCTGAGCGCGATGCACCTCATGCTCCGATTCTGCGCTGGGCCGCCTCGCCTTGCAAGAGGGCAGTACAGAAATCCAAAGAACACAGACCCGCTGCGACAACCCAACTTTGGCTCTCGCCTACCCGCGCGCGATGTTTCTCCCCGGCCGCCGCATAAACCACCGCCCCAGCCGAACCAGCAGCGGGCCGGTCCACAGCAGCACCACGGCCAGGGCCAGCAAGGCCGACATGGGCCGGGTAAAAAAGTCCCACCAGTACTCGCTTGTTCGCAGGCTCTGAATAAAGCGATGTTCGAGTTCTGCCCCCAAGATGATGCCCAGGACGACCGGGCCGAGTGGAATCTTGAATCCTTCCAGGACAAACCCCAGCACGCCCATCGCCAGCATGACCCAAATATCGAACGTGCTGCCGTCGATGGAATAGGCCCCCAGCACGCAAAACAGCAAGATAATCGGCATCAGCACGCGACGGGGCACGCGCACCAGCAACGTGCCGCCGCGAATGGCCAAAAAGCCAATCGGCAGCAACACCAGGTTGGCCAGCAAAAACGCAATGAAGATGCCGTACACCAGCGGTTGCTGCGCAGGATCGGTAAAGATTCGCGGGCCGGGTTCAATGTTCTTCATCAACAGCACGCCCAGCGCGATGGCCGTGACCGAGTCGCCGGGAATGCCGAACACCAGGGCCGGAATCCAGGCGCTGGCCAGCGCGGCGTTGTTGGCCGTGCTGCCGTCGGCGAGGCCTTCCCGCGAACCTTGCCCATACTCGTGCGGATGGCGCGATACTCGTTTGGAAATGGCGTACGAAATCCAGGCGGCCAGATCGGCCCCGGCCCCCGGCAACATGCCAATGAACGAGCCGACGGCGCTCGATCGCAGGGCGTGCCATTTGCGTTTCCAGACCAGTGGGAGCACGCCGCCAAACACGTTGCCCAGGGGAGCAAAGACAAACCGGCCCAGCCAGCCGCGGCGAGGTTCGCCATCCACATCCAACGGCTGGATTGGCTTGTGCTCGCGATTCACCCACAGCAAATTTCGCAGCACTTCGCTGATGCCAAACAGCCCGATCATGGCGGGGATGAACTTCACGCCGGCATACAGTTCAGGAATTCCGAAAGCGAAGCGCGATACCCCATGATTGGGGCTCAAGCCAATCGTGGAAATGAACAGCCCCAGCGCCAGGGCAAACATGCCTTTGGCTTTGGACCCTTGCGAAACCAAGGCAGCGCACGACAGCCCCAGCACGCACAGCCAAAAATACTCGTAAACCTTGAAATCGAGCCGGGCCAACTGCGGCGCCGCGGTGGCCAGCACGGCCACGCCAAAAATCCCGCCCAGCACGCTAAACACCAAGGAAATGCCCAACGCCTGTCCGGAGTGACCGCGCTGCGTTAAGGCATACGAATCGAGCGCGTAGGCGGCCGAGGCCGGCGTGCCGGGAATCCGCAGCAAGGCCCCGGGAATGTCTCCGGCAAAAATGCTGCATGTGACAGTGGTCACAATCGCCGCGATTGCCGACACGTCGTCCAGAAAGAACGTAAAGGGCACAATCAGCGCCACAGCCATCGTGGCGGTCAGCCCTGGAATCGAACCGACAAAAATGCCGTACGTGGCCGAAATCAAGACCACACTGAGCACTTCCCAGGTGAGATTCTCGGCCAGGGCCACCCGCAACGCGTCGTTCATATCACTGCACGCCCAGGCTCTTCAACTCGGCCAAAATCAGCGGGCGTCGCTCGTCGTCGGCCCTGCGGAGCGCCATCTGCAAATAGACTTTGGCCGCGGCGAGATTTCCGTTTTGCGCCGCTTGGGCGGCTCGATCGGCCAGCCGCATTACCTCTTGTTGCTGCGCGCTGGCGGCCGCGGCGTGGCGTTGACGCCAGTCGGCCACGCTACGGGTGGCAGCCAGATCGGTGGCATGGTTGCCTTCCGCAGGTTCTGTTGCCAACGGCGCGGTCGTCGGCGTTCGGGTGGAATGTGCCGTTGTCGCGCTCTGGCCCCGGGGTGGTTCCGTGCTCGGCTGCATCGCCTGTTCCATGGCCGCGAAATCGTGAAAATGTACGCGCACCTGCACGCCGCTCGCTTGGTGTTCCCATCCGATTCCCTGGTTGCGCAAGCCCGCGGGCAGCGGGGCAGGGCCAAATTGATTGCCGCCGGAAGACGCACGATGGATTCCGCCCATCGCGGCGCCCCCCCGGTCGGGCACCAGCACCGTGGTGCTCACGCTAAACGAACTGAAGGTGGGCAGTTGGATCGTGACCATGTTGGGTTGAGCGCATGCCAGCGAAGGCAGACTCGCCCCCAGCAGGGGCAATAGCAGAATTCCGAACCGCATCGCGACAGCCCTCCTGCTTGGCATGGAAAGCCGAATCGGCGCCGCGGGGTGTCTCGCCTGCACGCCGACTGCGGCATGCAAGCACAAGTCACCACGAGGGCGACCGCTGCTTCCGTTCTTACTTGATCGTGTAAATCGGCAGGTGTCGATAATACACTTCGAGCATGTAAATGGAGAGGCAAGTGGTATACAACCGGCCGGCGTAGGGTCCCCACTCATCGCCTTCGGGATTCCAACTGCCCGCCTCGCGGCCCGACTTCACCTGGTTTTCCACCAGCATCTTCTTCATGTTGTCGTTCCACTTGGTCCATGCGGGGCCCTCCATGTGGTGCATCAACTGAGTGCCGTAGTACCAGTAATACACGTCGCGATCTTTCCAGACCGGCATGTGGTCTTTCAGGAGCAAATCGACGCCGCGCACCAGGCGGGGGTCGTCGCGGTCCCAGCCCAGGTATTGCCGGCACAGCAGGGCTTCGGCCGTCATGGTGGGCGTGGGTGTTTGCGTGTCGGGCAAATAGCCATACAAGCTGCCGCCATCGACCGACGCCCGATCGAGATAGCGGCTCACCTTGTCGAGCGCTTCTTGCGGCACCTGCAAATCAGCCATCTTCGCGCTCTGCAGCGCCATGAGCACCCAGCCGGTGACCGAGGTATCGCTCATTTCGTCGGCAGGATGGTAACGCCAGCCGCCCTGCGGAGCCTGGTTGGCGAGAATGTATTGAACCGCCTTTTCGCACGGTCCTCGCAATTGCGAGTTCTTGGTCATGGCGTACAACTCGCAAACGGCGATCGTGCATTGGCCATGCGTGTAGAAATGATGGCTGGCCCTTTCGGTATGGAAGCGTCCGTTCTCCAGTTGATGTTTGAGCAGCCACTTGAAGCCGCGATCGACGGTTTCCTGGTATTGCCCTTTAACGTTGGTTTGGCCATTGCCCAAGAAAGCCAGCAAGGCCATCGCCGTGGCCGATTCTTTGTTCTCCGGCGGTGGTCCGTCGCGGTAAGGATTGAACGGTCCCACCAGGCTCCACGACCCATCGGCAGCTTGTTGCTGCTTGAGCCATTTCAGACCCAGGCCCACCGCGGCTTCGGTCTTGCCGTCGCCACCGTGCTTGGAAAGCATATCCACCCGCGATCCCTCGTCGCGTCCTTCGGCCAACCCTGTAATCGACGACACAATGTCGCTCGACATGGCGTTGTCTTGCGACATCAAATCGAGCGGGGGCGGCGTGGCGAAGGGGTCTTCCACGGGCGTCAAATTCTGCGGCGTAAGAACCGTGTCGTCCACCGGATTCGGGGTTTCGAAATCGATGGGGTCGTCGTTGAGTTCTTCCCCTTCGTTCTCGCTATGGAAGACCTCGAGCGTCACGGCGTCATCGTTCTTGGGAATGATCAGCCAGACCGCCAGCAGCATAATCAGCAGCATGTGCACCACGCCGCTGACCAGCCAGGCCGGCGCGGATTTCTTCAGCGTTTCGAGCGCTTCCGACTCGCCTTCCTCCGCCGAGTCGTCGCGCGGTACCGGAATGGTTTCGCCCGCTCCGATCACACCGGCTTGGGCAGCAAGCGGCTGCGGCCGCACCCCGCTGGGCTGCTGCGGCGCCGGTTGCGGACGCATCCTTTGACCGCTGCCTGGTTGCACGGGAGCAGCCGGGGCGACCCCCTGCTGCGGAATCGGTTGCGGCTGGGCGCGGCGAGGTTGCACCGGTTGCGGAGCCGTTGGCTGGGGAGTCGCCTGCGGCGCCACCCGACCCGACGGTACGGGTTGTGCCGGCACCGGTTGTGCCGGCACCGGTTGGGCCGGCACGGGTTGAGGGCGAAGCGGCTGCGGACGCCGGGCGGTCGGTTGCTGCGGTGCAACCGGCTGCGGCGCCTGAATCGGCTGCGGCGCCGCCATGGGCGGTGCTTGTGGCTGGGGAACCGGACGCGGACGCGCCGGCTGCCCCGGTGCTATTGGCTGCGGTGCTCCCTGGGGCGAAAAGGCCTGGGGGGGCAGCGGCATTCCCGGCGCAGCCCCCGGCATGCCTTGGGGAATTGCCGGGCCCACCTGTGGCGCGGCCGGCGGGACCGGAATGGGCTGCGGCGATACGGGTCGCGGTTGAGGCCGTTGCGGAGCGCTCCCTGCCGGCGGTTGCACGGGAGCAATCGGCTGAGGTCGAAGGGGCTGGGGTGCTTGCCCGGCCGCTCGGGGCGCGGCGGAACCACCTTGAGGAGGTTGCGGTGGCTGCCCCGGCTGGCGTGCGTCATATGCCATGCGTGTTCCCCGTGCTCCGGATCGGGCAATGAATGAAGCAAGATGCTTGGTTTGTTGCTGCTGAACTACTCGACAAAGCGACGAGGAGTCTTCGCCCTGGTTGAATGTTTGCGGCCGGACCGCGTTAAGGCTGTACGATAGGAGTTGTAGCGCGCCGACAGCGCAACAAGACAAGGAACCGCCCGAGGTCTTCGCGTCACCCTCCTGCGTACCGCTCCCGGCTACATTTGGAAGTCAGCACGCTTGCACGGCAACCTGGACCTGGCCAACGCCCGGTTTCCGCGGATAACTCTTCGGCAAAACCGGGCCGCGGGCGTCAATAGTAGTCTAGCAGTCTTCTTCAGCGGTGCCAATGTTTTGCGAATCCTGCCCCCCAAAAGCTCAGGTCGCGGAATTTGCCTCGCCAATCCCCGCCGCTGCGACCCTTGTCGCACCGGTCCATCCTGCGAACTGCTGGCCTGCCGCCTCCGGTTGGCAGATAGCAGTGCCAGGAGAAAGTCGGCGGCTTCTTTTTGGGAAGGAGCGGCTGTGCTTATTATACTGCCTGGATGAATCGCGACGACGGAGCGTCGATGCCTTGGTAGTTTTCGTTCGCCTTCGCCCCAGCGTCGTGCCGGCCGGCAAGATCGCTTACGCTATTTTCGAGGAATACCCAGATGAAATTCGCCCGCCCCCTTGGCCTTGGCCTGGTTCTCATGATCTTGACCGCGGCCAATGGACTTTTGGCCGCCGACAACGAGACTGGCTTCAAATCGCTCTTCGACGGCAAAACGCTCAACGGCTGGACCCAGAAAAACGGTACGGCGACCTATCGAGTGGAAGACGGCGTGATTGTCGGCAAGACCAACGAAGGAAGTCCCAACTCGTTCCTCTGCACCGACAAGGAATATGGCAACTTCGAGCTCAAATTCGAGGTGAAGGTCGACGACGCCTTGAATTCCGGAGTTCAAATCCGCTCGGCCAGCAAGCCTGAAAAGAACAACGGCCGCGTGCATGGACCCCAAGTCGAAATCGCCACCAACGGCACCGCCGGATTCATTTATGGCGAAGCCCTCGGCACCGGTTGGCTCAGCGAAGACCTCTCCGACCCCAAAGCAAAAGCGGCCTTCAAGAACGGCGAATGGAATACGTACCACGTCATCGCCAACGGCAAATCCATCAAGACCTGGGTCAACGGCGTTCCGGTGGCTGACCTGGTCGATGAAAAAAGCGGCATGCCTTCGGGCTTCATCGGCCTGCAAGTGCACGGCATCAAAGCCGGCACCGGCCCTTACGAGGTCCGCTGGCGAAACATCGAGATCAAAGAACTCGACTAACCGGAAGTGCCGCGCTCACCCGGCGGACATAGCCGCTTTGGTTGTCAGGCAATTCACGCATCAAATGCATCCAACCGAATGCAATGTCCGCGGAAACGCCGGGCGTGCCAGTGGATTCTGGGACGTCATGGCAGCCGGGGGGCGCAGCAGTACCTGCATCATCTACGAAAGTACGGACTGAATGGCCTGGCTGCCTTCGGGCGCCAGCGGCACCGGGCGGGCGCCCACTTCGTAATGGTGATGCGGGTCGATGCCGACCGCTTCATAAACCGTGGCCAGGATATCGCCGGCGCCGGCCTTGCCGTCGGTGACGGTCTTGCCATCTTCGTCGGTCTGGCCGTGACACGCGCCGCCGCGAATGCCGGCCCCAGCCAGCGAAAACGACCACGCCGTGGCGAAATGATCGCGGCCCACGTTCTTGTTGATCACCGGCGTGCGGCCAAACTCACTGAGCGTGACCACGAGCGTATTCTCAAGCAAACCCCGCTCGGCGAGGTCCGCGAGCAGCACGCTATACACATGATCGAAATCGCCGCACAACTCCCGGTGGCTTTCAAAGTTGTCGTGATGGCTGTCCCACCATGCCCGGGCGACTTTCACCATCGGCACGCCCGCCTCGATCAGCCGGCGGGCAATCAATGCCTGCTGGCCAAACTCGCTATGGCCATAACGATCGCGAACCGCCGCGGGTTCTTGTTCGATGTCGAACAACTTGTCGCTGGCCATCAATCCTCGCACGCGAGCGTACGCGCTGTTGTAGCCTCGCACGGCGTTGGAATCTCGCTCTCGCTGAAAACGGTCGGTGAGATAGGCACGCAAATGCTCGCGGGCAGCATGGCGGCTATCGGCAAGCTCTTCCGGTGCGGTGATGTTGGCCGGCTTCAAACCATCTCGCAGGTGCATCGCCGTGTAGCTTCCGCCCAAGAAACCGGGGTTGGGAGCGCGGTGGCCTTCGGTTGCCAGGTACAGCGAAACATAGTCGGGCACCTGGCTGTCGCGCTGGGCCAATTCTTTGCTGATCACCGTGCCCAAGTCGGGATAAACCAAACCAGGCTCTGGCGTGCGTCCCGTATCGATCAAGTTGGCGGCCTGGCCATGATCGCCCACCCGGGTGTCAAGCGAGCGCACAATCGCCATGCGATCGGCCAGCTTCGCCATGCTGGGCAACAATTCGGAGAAATGTGTTCCAGGCACCGCGGTGGGAATGGAAAGGAACGGTCCACCCGTGGGACGCCGAGGCTTGGGATCAAAGGTTTCTAGCTGGCTGGAACCGCCCGCCAACCAAATCAGCAGAACGCGTTTGCCGGAACGACGAAGTTCGTCAGCCGCCGCTGGTTGATAACCGGCGGCTAGGCCCCCCAGGCTCACGCCCGCCGCCACGGCCGCGCTGCCGCGCAGGAACGTTCGCCGATCGAGGATCCGCCCTCGTTCAAACGGTGCTGACTGGAAGGAATGTGCGGAAGGAAGGCTGGCTCGCGTCATGGCGGCAGATCCCCGTGCAGTGGTTGAGGGGAATGGATATCCGCCTGAGATTATCCAACACCGCCGCCCTCGGATCAATCTCTGCTCATCCGTTTGAAGAGATTTCCAGTCGCTGGTATTCCAGGTGATTGATATCCCAGGTGCCCAGCCCCAGTCGCCCGGCGAGGAATATATGCTCGGGCTGCTGAAGATGCCGTATCCGCGATGATGCGCTGGACTGGTTCTTGGCAAGTTGCACGATGTTTGGGAGTCGATCGCCAGCAATGAGCGGGAGGTTGTTCGCTTGCCGTTGTTCGTCGATCACGTGCAGGCCAACATGGTCGACCGCAACCGGATCGGTCGCGAAAAACAGGCTCTTTTGTTCCCAAGTGGCTGGCGTTTTTCCGCCCTGGGAGGGCGAACCATCGTACGCCCCCAACAGGCCGTCGAGAATATGAAGCACGGTCTTGCCGCGGATGGCTTCCAGGCTGACGATCGCTGGAATGAACGTGCCGCAATTGTTCACGGCCTGATACCCGTTGCTGGCCCGGGGGCTGACATAACGCCGGGCGACATTGTTCACCAGGCTGCAAGCAAGGTATTGAAGCGACAAGGCCACCCCGGCGCAGGGGTCGTCGCGCAGCTCGGGAAGCGAAACCACCTTGTCGACCTTTTGCGTTACAATCCGCGAAACATGCGAACGATACCGGCGGTCGTCCGTTGGGTCATGCTCGGGGGCGCAAAACTGAAGTTCGCGGTAGTGATCCGGGTCGTACCCCGCTACGCGGCTTTCACGAGCGCGGCGCATTCTCCGGGGTAGCTGCCCGTCCAGCTCGAGTTGCTCAGGTTCGGGCATCGCCGACGAACATTCCCAGTGGATCCCCCAGGGCACAATCTGTGGATAACCTGCCTGAATGAACTCGCTCTTGAAACGCCCAAAGACAAGAATGTCGCTCAATCGCACGCCGGCCGACTTCAGTCCCGAGATCACGGCATACAGCAGTGCCACCGGCGCTCGTGCTCCTGCTTGGGCAAGAGGCGGGACCGCAATGCCCACTCGATCGCCGGGCTGAAAGAAGCGTCGCCACGCTTCCACGTCATCGTCGCTTCCGACCAGCTTTTGCATGCCGGTGGCCATCATGCGCTGAACCTCCGGCGGACTGGGCGTTGAACCAACGAGCACCGCCGGATTGTGGATTTCGACCACGCGACTGGGATAAGGTCCTGGGCATCCCAGCGACAGGTCGGATGGGTGATGGCTTTCCTGCGGCCGCAGCACATGATCGAGGTAGGCCCATCCAGCTCCGGCAATGGCCGCCGTGCCGGCAACCGCCATAAAAGCCCGGCGATCGAGCGACGGAGGATTCGCGTTTGGGTTGCCGGTGGCCATGGCTATTCGCCCTGCGTTGTTCAATGCGGATCGCGTTTACCGCTTGGATTCGACGTCATCACGAATTTCAGACTGGGGTGTCTGTGAAGGTTTAGCTGTTTACGCAAGTTTCGGCCGATATAGCAGAAAAGTCAAATTCGGCGTCCGGCTGCCGACGCCCTGGGCAAAGGTCGTAGGGGCGACCAAGAACACCCCGAGGAAGCCACTGACTGCCCCCTCGAAAGGCGCTTGCCAATGGTTGAATAGGTTCCGGGAGACGCCTTACGCTCCGGTGCCTTGCACCTCTAGGCAAATACTTCATGCTCGCCACAAAACCGAGTTGGCGCTACACGATTGCGGGTATGCGCAAACCCTGTACGTTAAGGGCAGGCGTCGAGTTTGTGGGGAGCGATCGGCTGCCATGGGGAAGTCAGCGGAAAGTGAATCATGCCAGGACGTTGGTACGAAGACAAAGTCGCCGGCCATACGGTCGATCGTTTTGAG